>Ga0310690_10000193_pt1 | contig 145140 bp, 131 predicted proteins | sample AusTroGonzalo_MG_2_FD_207661 | JGI IMG/M metagenome (GOLD analysis project Ga0310690, IMG submission 207661) | Bovine rumen microbial communities from tropical cattle in Woodstock, Queensland, Australia - Gonzalo_04 (v2) (version 2) | ecosystem: Host-associated > Mammals > Digestive system >...
GGTGGTGATAGTCCGCCAGGCTTTGCAGGAGGTCATGCCCAGCGCTACTGCACAGCACGTGAGCAGCGCCAGGACAATCGTCTCAACGATCTTGTAAATCTGTTCTTTACTCATCGTTTACTCCCTCCCGATTAGCCGTTGTTAGGCAGCGAATCAGCCACAGTGTGCCATAGATACTGGTAGAAGGTCTTGTAGCCGCTGGGGCTGTCCTTCTGTGCGAGGAACGCCTCGCGGTCTTGCAGCATCTGCTCGATGTTCTGCTTGCGCAGAGCCACGCCCTTGCTGATGCGCGAGAACAGGTTCTGCGCTGCCTTCTCCTCTTGCGAGTAAGGCGTCTTGCGGGTTACGGACTCGATGCCGCGCAGGTAGATACGGTTGCAGTCGGTGCTGGTGGTAGCCGCGGTGCGGTGAGTAGCCAGCAACATCTGTTGGTCAGCCGCATGAGGCGATTTCTTGTTGATTTTCGACAATGCACCGCTAACGGTAGAGATACCCGGTGCCCATACGATTTTTGCCATTGCATGTCGATCATGTTTAACCTCCGACCGACGTAGAGGGGTTAAAAGACACCCCGCTTCATGTTATTTGCGGGGGCCCCGTAAAAATGTCAAAGAACGCTGCTGATCGGCAACGCGGCGACCGCATTCAACCGAAAAGCGATGCAAAATTACGAAAAAAAAACGGAAACCGCAAATTTTCGGCTTCCGTTGTGTTGAAAGATTCAACATTAGGCGCTATTGGGCTGCATATTGCTTGAATAATCGCGCCATGGGTGCAGTCATCCAGCCTCGCTTGTAGGCTTTGAATAACGCTGTTCTCTCGTACCATCTTCGGCTCTGCGCATAGGCAGCGAAGGACGAAAGCAGATTATTGAATCCATCATCGGTGAACTTCTCACCGCGTTTGCGCTCCAACTCGGAGCGGATGTCATTGATTGTGTAGCGTTGCATAATGATTCAATTTGTGCGGGTGATACAATCACCATGGAATAAACAAAGTTAGTTAGAACCGGGTGTTTCTGCGTGCAATCATGCACGCAAAATGCACAATGTAAGACGGGATAACATCGACTTAGTCATGACTTAGGTACGACTTGCCCTCGACTTAGGTGGCCGTTTTCGGGAAAATCAAAGCATGGAAATCATACATCATAGATTAGATGATAAAGGGCTGAGGGTTTTGCATGTCGTAGAGCTCCACATCGGCAGCAGTGTAGAGACCATTCTTGCCGTTGAAATCTGCTCTGTAGAAGTCAACGCCTCGCGGCAACTCACGGCCGTCGTAGTTCGTTGGCTCTGGCAAAGAAAAGTTCATCAAGAAGAAGATCGGGTTGGTTTCACTGCTTTCGTTTTTGTTGAGCCAACGAATGATTTGCGCGCGTTGTTCGGTCGGGATTTCTTCTTGCCACTTTTTGTAGCAGGCGTTTTCGCGATTCGTCCATTCGGCGCGATTGGCTGTTGCTTTAGTGAATAAAGATTTAAAAACAGAAAAATCAGAATCATCTCTCTTCGACATTTGCTGTGCGAGTGTATCGCACACGTTGTTAGTAGTAGTTTCTTTATTTATTTCTTTTATAGGGGTATAAGGGGAGTTCAATAATTGAACGTTTTTGTTCGGAAACTGAACACTATTGTTCGGAAACTGAACATTGTTGTTCGATAATTGAACACTCCGGAAAGTACCCTGTTGGTTAATGATGAGCTGGTTGTCCTGAAGATTTCTCAAGACAGCCGATGTAGTACCCAGGCTCAATCCGAGGTCTTTGGCGAGTTGTCGGACGGAGCCGTTGTAGCCGTTGATTTTGGAGTTTTTGGACTCCGTTAAGCCATAGATATAGGCGTACACGCGACATTCTGAAGGGCTGAGGTTGAGGCCAGTAGAGAGCCACATCCAGTCAAATTCTTTAACGAAAATTTGCATATACATTACATTTATGGCCAATCGTAAATCCCTTTCTCGGTGGTTGGCTCTGAGGATTGTTGCGTGTCGAGCCTTCCATCGATTATTATACACGCTTGGATTGGCGATTGTTTGAAATTCGATGCAAAGTTACGAAGAAAAAAAGCAAAAAGCAAAAAGTGGACATCGGGTATTTGTCCACTCACAAGAAAAAAGCCGCTGAGATTCAGCGGCTTAATGAGGTAAATTATTTTTTTTAGGATTGCTTAAGTGGACATAAAAGTGGACATTGAGTGGACAAAAAAGTCAATTCTTTTTTTGGGGCGGAGGGGGAAGATAAGCCCAAATATCCTTTTCGCATTGGACTCTTTTGAGTTTGTTAGGTGGCAGAGAAGAAAAGGCTTCTCTCCCAAAAAGCCAACAAAATTCAGGTAGCCAATGCTTGAAACTTGGCTGGCGATGAACTAATACTTTTGCTTTGTAAATAGCATACGCGTATCTTGCCCAATCTCCATTGGACGCATTATCCCGCTCGTCATAAAGGAAATCCAGGAATCTATTGTAAGCATCAGAGCGTCTAAAGCGGAGACAAAACGTTTCATCAATATCTTTTTGCGAGGGAGAGTGATTAGGCGCTTGCCAATTAACGTTTGGTGCTTTTGGGAGTGCCATATTTAGGAATTCTTCTTGCGCTTCATGATTTATTCTTCCTGAGAATGATTCAATATCCTGCATTGAGTTAGGCATCAAATCGCGTATATTCCAATTCATAGTTTTCCTTCTCACTCCATTAAATAAGAAGTGTTTAAAGTCTTCCTTTTCATTCTCGGCTAATTTATCAATATTGAAGAGGTGATTTTCTTCTATTTGAGACCAATCATGGCGAAGAGAATTACAAATACGATTAGCTATATGTTTCCCTAGTTGTTTTTTAATAAAATTCAAGTTTTCCTCGAATGTTTCTGAACTCCATATACCGCCTTCATTATTAAAATGATAGGGATCATCTTCATCAAGCATTGATATGTCAACACTTGAATAATCGGTTGTAATGATATTCCATTGGATTATATCATTATGCTTTGCAGGGTAAGCCGCGTGAAGAGCATACAGATCATGACCTGTCGGTAAATGTTCAGCGAACCATAGGGCTCGTTTTTCCCGTAAGTCAGCGGCAAAATCCCAAAGAGCGTCATCAGCATAGGGAGTTTCTGCTGAACATTCCAAAGCCGTCCGTCCTGTTTCTATATAGTTCTTTGGTGGAAGGGAAGGTAATGGTTGCCATTCTAACGGATTAAGACATAAATCATTGATGCGCGCTATGCAATAGGGAGAATAGCCGCCGGTAACACGTTCCCAATCCAAATTTTCACACTCAATACACAAAACTGCCAATATATGACCAAGCAGTACATGTTGACGAAAATCACGGAAGAAATCCGTATAGTACATTCCCGTTTTTTTGTCGAATAGTAGTTTGGGAGGGTAATTCTTGTCAACTCCTTTAGGAATATATGGCTGTTGACGGAGTAACTTTTTCATTTCAGTGATTGACACCAAATCACCATGACCATACAATGGGTCTTCATCGCATTTTCTCAAGTATTCTTCGTACTCTTCCTTACTATCGAATCCGTAATCTTCCCATTCTTCGAGATTTTCATAGGAATTTTGCGCTATGTGATTTTCTTCATTCATATCTATTATGTTATCATTTGGTTAGTTCATTGCAAATCTCTTCTGCCATTGTATTCATAGCGACGCACTCGGTGCGAGTGACGTGGCGTTTGTCGGGATCATGTTCCCTCACCCCACTGCGCGATGCTTGTGGGGACCCCGACTGCCATGGCGAGAGGATGAGCATTCTGCCATCGGCAACGGCGTCGAAGAGGGCGGAGGCGGGTTTGTAGTACTCACCAAAGCCGTTGTCTGCGATGTAGATGATGGAGTGGTGCTCGCTCAACAGGTAATCGAGCACGGCTTTTTCGTGGGGCGAGATGAAAGGTGATACCATCACTGTACCTTCGCGTGCGGCGTGGATGCAGCCGTTCTTGTATTCCCGCAGTTTGGTATCATCGCCGTGGCGCTCGGCATCATCGACCCAGATACTTCGCACATGTACAGGGGCAAAATTGGGGGCTTGCAGAATCTTGATATTACCGATGGCATCGTAGTTGCGTCCGGCTATTTCCACATCGTGCTGCACGCGGAAGAAGCCGGGCATGAGGCGCTTGGTAGCGAGGCGCTGGGGGTTGAGTTTGACATATTGCATCATTACATCCAACTGTCCGCGGTGCGATAGAGGGCGAATGAATGGTACTTCGGTGAAGATGGGAAATGCAGAGATCTCACTTTGTTGATTATTCCGAATTAAATTCGGGTTAATAGACAAAGTATAATGGCGACCATGCTTCTTTACTCCTTGCCAATATCCGCGAACTACAGCTTTGATACCCGTTGGTATGTTTTGTGTCACATGCAAGATAAAATGCAGGTGATCAGGCATAACGCAGAATTGTAACAAACGTATTTCTGGATAATATTGATATAAGTGCATCAAATCATCCACGAGTGATTCCCCTAATTCAGTCCGTTTGACATATGCTTGCGTGGGGTCGTTGTCGGGAATAACAAGTTCGCCGAGCAGCGGCTCACGGCTTGGCACAACGAGGGTGACATGATAGATGCCCACACCGCGCCATGCTTTGCCCGGCTCTTGCCAATGCCATTGTTCACTCATGATAATCAGTCGTCAGAGATTAGTAATTAGCCGAAACGCGACTGCAAAGGTACAAAAAATATTTGAAATATGCAACAAATAAAGGTACATTTTTTTGGAGCAGGGGAAAAATTTACAGAATGCAAAATTAAAAATGTGGAATCACGTTTAGGGATTTAGGCACAAAAAAACGACTCAAATGTGAGTCGTTTTTTTGTTATGTGTCCGTCCTACTTACTTGACGATCTGTCCTTGGGCGTTGAAATATACACCGTTCTTGATGATGTACAGATGTCCGGCCTTGATAAGCTTGGCAGCCGTCGTCTGTGTGCCGGTATGATCAACACCCGTAGGATTCTCGCCGAAGATAAAGTTCATCCTTTCGGGAGCCTGACTACCGCTATAGATGATATATGCCTCATGTGCAGTCATCGTGCCGCTGAACGGGTAGAAGCCTACACTCTGCAGCGTGCTGAGTACGTAGCAGTTATCCGGAGCATTCTTTTCCGAATCCGTTCCAATCAGGTCATTGGCAGCACTAACCGCAACAGCCTCTGCGTCCGTCGGAGTGAGAACAACCGATGCAGAAGTTGATTTGAGGATGAATGCATTGTCAGCAGGGATAACTTGTCCGCCTTCTGCCACCTTGGTCAAGTTCAGGTCCTCACCGCTGATGGTAGCCACATAGGCTTCTGTGCCGGCAGGGAGCAGATATCTCTGCGTTTCGTTGTAATGGGTGCTGTAATAAACACCAGCATGTTCCGGATCGGCTTCGGCAGTAGTAGGATAGGTCGGAGCCATATCCAGTGCAGACAGCATAGCCAACGGCTCAGCATCTTGTTTTGCAGCCGGAGCACGCTTCGGAGCATTGTTCAGAGTGGTTTTATCCGCTACATAGATAACAACAGCCTTCTGGGTAGCTATATTATAATGAATGTTGAACGTTTCCAGAGTAGGGTTGTCATAGTGTCTTGCTATCGGATCTCCAAATATTAAAACACGCACCTCATAATCCGAATTCAGTACTTGGCATGTTACGCTGAAATCTCCTTCACCTGCAGCGAGCTCGAAGCTGATCGTGTTAGGCAGTGCAGCCTTCCACTCCGGAGTGCCGTACGCATAATGCTCCATTGCATACCTGACATCAGCATTCGTCAGTGCACCTTTTATCTTTAAGTTTTGTGCCGTGCCATCGTACTCGGCATTGCAAACCAAGCTGGCGCTGGAAGCCGGACTGGATGCTAAGCTGAGCGAGGACGTCATGGCAGGCATCGACGCCTTGATATGAACAGGGAACTTGAGAATTCGGAACTCTCCCTTCTCATCGCCTGTTTCGTAGCGTGCATATTTGACGGTAAACGTATCAGTACCAGCGGTCAGTGCGCGAAGTGTCTTCTCACCGGCGAGGCTGGCTATATAATAATTCTTCGAACCCCAAATGGAGAAGGATGGAGCATAGACAGAATGATACTGGTTCTTCTCACGCAATGTCAATTTTGTGAACTCCTCACCTGTTTCCATGTTAAATTCATAATCATCCGGCACGATCGTACCATCTGCAAATGACAGCACACATTCTCTGGTCGGAGCTTTACCTTCAATCACCTGAATAGTAAACGTTGTGCTTGCCGGTTGGTACTCCTTATTGCCTTTCGTAGAAATAGTAATCTCCACCTCACCAAAGTTAATATTATCTTCCTTGTAATCAAACTCGAAACGATCTCCTGTGGTCTGGGTAAGGACAATGACGTCTTTATTGGGGAGCTTAGGCGTAGATTTCGTCACGGAGTACGTCATCTCAAGACCCAATTCGGATGGTGTCTTCGTGTAGTAAATTCCATTTCCATCGAAGTCTTCATACACATAAACAGGATAACCAAATGCCGGTAAAGCGCTGGTTCCGGGTTCAAACACATCTCCATACATATCTTTGATGATGGTTGCTTCTGTGATATAGGCGTTTGTGTATATTTTGAAGTCAGGAACCTTTCTTGTATCCGGAACTTCTTCTAGAGTAAATACGATCGATTGTATTTGCGGGATAGAGAATGCTTCCCGGGGATTAGTAGTGGCCAAGACTACGGACGAAGCAGCATTACCTGACCATGTGATTTTGTACGTATTTTCATCCCATGACCATCCGACAGATTTATCCAGATAAGTCATGCCCACCGGCGATTCGCTATTGCCGTTATAGGTAATGACAATGCGTGCCAATTGTTTGCCTTCAGGAGCGGTAAACGTGAGCGTTCCGTCACCGGAGAGATGAATAGAGCCACCATATATTTCGTCACCACTTATATCGGCGCCATTATATTCTTCCTCATTTGCCGCAGCCGAGGCATCGGCAGTGACGGTAATGTCTTTCACCGTTTGACTCAGGTTGGCGAATTCCAGGACTTTGCCGTTATCATTTCCGACATAGATACCTGCTAAGTCTGATTTATCCCATTTAACGGTGGGAACGTAGCCGGCAACAGTAAACTCAATCAATGTGATCGGGCCGGAAGCGAGATAGTTGGAACTATTGGACTTCAGTACAACGGACGATGCTCCTTCCGGTGTTGCACTTGTCCATGTAAGTTGACTTTCACTGAAGCTCCATCCTGATCCCGGTACAAGATCCGGATCGGGACCTTCATAATTCCAGTGAATGACAATGCTCGTCAATTTACCGGACTCGGGAGCAAAAACAAGCTGTCCGTTATCGCGCATGGAGAAACCGCAATACTGAGCTTGCGGGTCATTGTCATACTGAAAATGGCAATAATCTCCGCATTGATAGCATGTGTTGTTGGTCACGGTAATGCCTTTGATGGTTTGCGATTCACCCGGAGCAGTTTTGTAACCCATTTCTACCTTGACCGTTTTAAGGTCAGATGCAGTCCACTCAATGAGTGTTGCCCATGAGCTAACAGAGAGCGCCAATAGGGCAACCAATAAAGTAAATGTTTTTTTCATATAGTTTTATGTTTTAGGGTTAATAAATAGTTTCAGAAAGCACAAAGATACAAAAAAATTCTGATATATGCAAATGTTTTGGCTAAAAATGTTCGAGAAAGTGCGTTTTTAACGCAAAACACTCTCCAGCGCCTTTAGCGTCAGCCTCGATAGCGCATAATCATCCAGGGCTTCCCAACTGACGGTCAGCGTGTCGGGGATTACAGGTAGTTCGTCCACCGGCACGACGAAGAACCGTGCATGCAGACGCTGATGGCTCAGTATATGTGTTATCTCCGGCAAAACCCTGACATCTGATTTCTGACATCTGACATCCGATTTCTGATAATCCTGCCACTCATGCTCTGTAGCGTGCTCAACCAACGGAAATTCGTACAAGTGTTGCCAAATATCCTTCTCCTTGCGCTGATGAATCAGGGTATAAACTGACTTCTGATCTCTGACTTCTGACTTCTGACCGCTATATATATATATTGTATAGGAGAACCACCGGTCGCGGAGTGTGGGTCTGGGTTTGCGTACCGGCAGCAGCTCGACTGTCCCTGCGGCGTACGCCCGGCAGTACATCTGTATCGGGCAGTTGGCGCAATCGGGCGACTGCGGCAGGCAATGCAGTGCGCCGAACTCCATAATCGCCGAATTGAACTGCCGCGGGTGCTCGCGATCCAGCAGTTCATCCGCTAATTGGTGAAAATGCTTCTTCCCTGCCGAAGTGTCGAATGCCTCATCGCAATCGAACAGCCGCGCCAGTACGCGATACACATTGCCGTCCAACGCCGGGTAGGGAAGATTGTACGCAAACGATGCAATAGCTCCGGCTGTATAGTCCCCAACGCCCGGCAAAGCCCGCAGCTCATCGAAGGTGGCGGGGAAATGGGCTGAGGAATTAGCCATATATGGCTGATTCACTATCATCTTCGCCGCCTTGTGCAGATTTCGTGCACGCGAGTAGTAGCCTAATCCCTGCCAAAGCCTGAGCACCTCATCCTCATCCGCGGCAGCCAGCGACTCAACCGTAGGGTAGGTGTTGACAAAACGATGGTAGTATTCCAAACCCTGCACCACGCGCGTCTGTTGCAAGATAATCTCCGATAACCATATACAATACGGATCACTCGTCTCACGCCAAGGTAGGATGCGATGATTGATTTCGTACCAGTTATACAATAATTGACAAAATTTTTGACCCCAAAGTGACATTTTTAGTCCTATTTTGTAAAATAATGGTGCAAAGATACATAAAAAAAACGAAAAAACGAATTTTTTTTCACTTTTTCTTTTGAATATCAAATATTTTTTGTAACTTTGCAATCCATTTCGCGCTTTTTGGGGTGTGAAAGGAGCAAATTAGTGAAAAAAGTAAAACAAAATAAAACCAAAACAATTATGACAAAAGCAGAATTAGTTAACCAAATTGCCATGGAGACCGGCTATGACAAGGCAACGATCTTGAACATCGTCGAGTGCGCTATGGCTGACATCAAGAAGAATGTAGCCGCAGGTGAGAACGTTTATCTCCGCGGCTTCGGTAGTTTCATTACCAAGGTGCGCGCTGAGAAGGTTGCCCGTAACATCACGAAGAACACTTCTATCGTTGTTCCCGAGCACAAGATCCCTTCATTCAAGGCAGCTCGCGAGTTCGCAGCAGAAGTTAGAAAGTAATTGAAATTAACCACAATTTAAATTCATACAATTATGCCAAACGGAAAGAAGCATAAGAGACACAAGATGTCCACGCACAAACGTAAAAAACGTCTGCGTAAGAATCGTCATAAGCATAAGTAAATGACGAATGGCTTTGCAAAATAATGCCCTGCTACAGCGGTAGCAGGGCATTGCAAGGTAAAAACGGGGCTAACATTTTCGCCCCGAGGGAATAATCCCGCAAAACAATTTGATGTACTGAAAATCATGAAAAGCGAATTGATTATCGACGTACATCCCGATGAGATTGCTATCGCGCTCACTGAAGACGATCGCCTTCAGGAAATCCGCCGCGAGAAACGTAATGTGGATACCTTTGCCGTCGGCAATATCTATTACGGTCGCGTGAAAAAAGTGATGCCTGCGCTTAATGCAGTATTCGTGGATGTAGGTTATGAGAAAGAAGCTTTTCTACACTACTTGGATTTAGGTTCTAATTTTCTTACTCTACAGAAATTTATCACCCGCACAGTCAGCGACCGCCGCCGTATTCCCTCAATGCGTAGCATTGAACGGCAACCCGAATGTGGCAAGGACGGACAGATAGCCGACTACCTCAAGGTGGGTGATACACTATTAGTACAAGTCACCAAAGAACCCATCAATACCAAAGGTCCGCGTCTGACTGCCGAGATCTCGCTCGCCGGACGGAACATGGTACTTATGCCGATGGGCGACAAGGTGATGGTTAGTAACAAGATCCGCAGGGATAGCGAGAAGAACAAACTCCGCAAGATGGTGCAACAAGTCCGTCCGCAAGGGTACGGAGTAATCGTCCGCACCGTAGCTGAAGGAGCACTGATGGAAGATCTCGACTCCGAGCTGAATATCCTCGTGCGGAAATGGGAAGATGCTTTACGACTGCTGCAAACCAAGCAACCAGTGAGTCTGATCTGTGAAGAGATAGGTCGTACAACGGGAATAATCCGTGACCTGTTCTCGCCGGAGTTCAACACCATTCAGGTTAACGACGCAGCGGTGTATGAAGAAGTAAAAGAGTATGTGGAACTCATCTCTCCCGAGAGCGCCAAGATTGTCAAACTCTACACCGGTGACCAGCCTATATTCGACCGCTACGACATCACCCGCCAACTCAAGACGGGCTTAGGTCGTACAGTAGGATTCAAGAACGGCGGTTACCTGATTATTGACAAGACAGAAGCCCTGTTCTCGATTGACGTCAACAGCGGCTCGAAGAAGGTGTATGACGACCAGGAGGAAAATGCGTTCCATTATAACATGCTGGCTGCCGAGGAACTTGTCCACCAGTTGCGCTTGCGCGACATAGGAGGCATCATCATCGTCGATTTTATCGACATGGATTCCAAAGACCATCAGCAGAACCTGTACGATTACATGCGCAAACTCATGTCGCGCGATCGTGCACGCCACAATATTCTGCCTCTCAGTAAGTTCGGACTGATGCAGATCACACGCCAGCGGGTTCGTCCCGCCGTAGAGATGGATGTAACCGAAGTGTGTCCGACCTGTCACGGCAAAGGACGCATACAGAGTTCCATCAATTTTGCCGAACAACTGGAGCAAGAAATCGACCTTATGTATCGCCAGTATGGCAAAGGCCTGCGTCTGCACGTACATCCGTACGTATATGCGTATGCAACGAAAGGTCTGCTGAACCTCAAACTCCGCTGGTGGTGGCGTTACGGCGTCAGCCTGCAAGAGAACCAGAGCTTGGGAATGTTGGAGTATCACTTCCTCAACGCCAAAGGCCTGGAACTGAGCCGTCCGGAGGTGGAGACAGGTAACGAGGCAAAGATCGAGCGCGCACTGCGTGCCGATACCACCCCGCAACCTCAACCGCAACCGAAGCAACAGCAGCAGCCAAAGCAGCAACCGCAGCCTAAGCAACAGCCGAAGCAGCAACCGCAACAACAGGCTAAACCGCAACAACCTCAGCCGAAGCAACAGCCCAAGCAGCAGCCGAAGCCACAGCCGAAGGAAGAACCGAAAAAGGTTGAACAACCCAAGATTGAACAACCCAAACCGGAACAACCAGTTGCACAGCAAGAGCCTGTAGCGGAAGCCAAACCTAAGGCTAAACGCACGCGCAAGAAAGCGGCTAAACCTGCACAGACTGTCAGCGAACCTGCAGAGCAGCCAAAGGCTGTAGAGCCCAAGCCGGAAGTTAAGCCCGAGCCCAAAGCAGAGCAGCCAAAGGCAGAGCAACCTAAGGCAGAAAAGCCCAAAGCCAAACGCGCTCCGCGTAAGAAGGCTGCGGTAGAGCCCAAAGCCGAAAAGGTGGAAGCGCCGGTTGAGCAGAAGGCTACAGAACAACCAGCCGAACAGAAGGCAACCAAACCGAAACGAACCCGTCAGACTCGTAAGAAAAAGACTGACACGAACGGAGCAGACAATGCTCCCGAATCCAATAAGTAGAAAAGCGAAAAAAGGCTGTCACCGAGTGTGGCAGCCTTTTTTAGTCTTTATTCCTTACTCCTTATTCCTTATTCCATTAGTCAAAGTCCGTCAGGATAATGAATTGCCAGGGCTCAAGAAGGCGAGCGTGTTGCTCTTCTACGGTAACCATATTGCCGTCCAGGTCGTAGTAATCGTCCATAAAACTACCCATATTGACGGTTACGTCTTGCGGCTCATTGCTCATGTTGATGAGTGCCACAACAGTGTTCGTCAGTTTGCGCCCGGGCACGTACGCGTCGCGCACGCACGCAAATACCTTATCATTATCCGTCTCCAGACGAACCATCTTTGCACCAAGTTCGGGCGAGTAGAGTGCAGGGTTCGTCTCGCGCATGTAGTTCAGCACCTTGTACAGCGGACGCATCCAGCAGTCGTCGTCGCGGTCGATGCAGTCCTTCTCGAAGAATGCCAGGCGGTGATGGTTGCCGTACTCCTGACCGGTATAGATCAGCGGCATACCCGGGATAACGTAGGTGAATGCGGTCATTGCCCACACAGCCTGTTTGCTGCCCAGACGCTCGTACTCGTCACCCGACCATGAGTTCTCGTCGTGGTTGGAGATGAAGTTCATGCGGATAGCATAATCCTCCACCGTAGTGTCTGCCTTGGCAAAATAGTCCCACAAGTCTTGTACGCTGTTCGTGCCTTGTGCCACGCCGTTGATCAGGTGATGCAGTGTCCAGCCGTAGTACATGTCGAACGCCGACTCGCAGAGCTCGTAGGCTTTGTCCTCATCCTCGGCAAGTGTGAACATGTCGGGATGCGTCTGACGCAGCTCGCTCATCGCATCGTTCCAGAAGTCCGTGGGCACCTCGCCGGCTACGTCGCAACGGAAACCGTCAATGCCGATCTCGTCCATCCACCAGTGCATGGCTTTTTTCATCTCGGCGCGCATGTCTTCGTTGTCGTAGTTGAGTTTGGCGATGTCTGTCCAGTCGTATTGGACCATCAGTTTGCCGTCTTCGTCACGATAGTGCCAGCCTTCGTTCTCTGCCCACTCGCTATCCGGCGCAGTGTGGTTGGCTACCCAGTCCAGTATGACCTTGAAACCCAACTCGTGCGCTTTCTGAAGGAAGTGCTCAAAATCCTCGCGCGTACCGAACTCGGGGTTGAACGCGCAGTAGTCAATGATACTGTAGTAACTTCCCAGCGAGCCCTTGCGGGTGATCTTCCCGATAGGTTGCAGCGGCATCATCCAGATGATATCCACGCCCATCTCTTTGAGTTTGGGCAGCTCAGCTTCCGCCGCGGCAAATGTGCCTTCCGGCGTCAACTGACGGGTGTTCAACTCGAAGATCGTTGCGTCATAAGCGAACTTCGGATGCTTGAGTTGCTCTTGCGGTTGTTGTTTGGCGCATGAGGCAAGTGCCAATACCGCCATTAATAGTACGGTTAGTTTTTTCATAATAGTATAGATTAAGAGTTGTCAATTGTCAATTTGTCAATAGTCAATCTTGAATGTCAGTTCTTTGCGGTTAATCGTGACGGTCACCTTCTCGCCCATATACGTGCGCGAATATACCCACTCGTCGTCCGTCAGCTTCTCTGTCTGCAGGTCTCCGTAGAGTAGGGGCATTGAGCTCCGGCGCAGCTTGATGAGTTGCTGCACCTCGGCGCGCATGGCTTGCTCTTGTTCGTTCAAACCCTCAAAACGCATCATCAGACGGTTGTCGGGATCGTTGGCGCCTACCTCGCCGTACTCGTCACCCTGATAGACGCAGGGCACTCCGGGTATAGTGAAGTTGATCACCTCTTGCAGTAGCGCTTTCCGGTATGCAATACTTGCGTCACCTATACCTACCTCCCGTGTCCAACCGGCTTCTTTGCCGTCCTCATCCGGACGTATAGCACCGCCGGCAAGCGAGGCGATACGTACCTGGTCGTGGTTGCCGCTGATGTTACCCATGGTGTGGTGAGCACCGTAGGCTGCCATCGACTCCTTGACGATACGCTCCAGTTCAGCCATGCTGAACTTCGTGTCAATCACCGACTCACGCACGCCGTAGTACTGATTGAAGTCAAACTGTGCGTTCAACATGCCCGTCTTGACATACATCCCGATCAGATCCGGTGAACCGTAGGTCTCGCCGATCATCCAAATATGACGCCCCGGAAAACGTGTAGCAATCTTATGTCCCAGCAGTCGCCAGTAACTCTCCGGGATGTGTTTGCAGGCGTCGTGACGGAAGCCGTCAAACTCAAAATTCTGCAGCCAGAACAGTGCCGTGTCGGTCATCGCCTCGCATACTTCCGCGCGCTCCAAGTCGAGCGAAGGTATATGCACGTCAAACCAAGTAGTCAGTCGCGCTTCGTCCCACAACTCGAAGTTCCTTCGGCCGTCAGGCAGAATACTGTCAGTAATCCACTCGGGATGTTGCTGAATGACCGGCGAATTGATATGCAGGTGGTTGGCTACATAGTCGAGCACGACATGCAGGTTATGCTTGTGTGCGGCGTCGAGCATCGCGCGCAGCTCGTCCGGTGTACCGAAGCGGTGGTCAACGGCGTTGTTGTAGATAGGCCAGTAGCCGTGGTAACCCGAGAACTTCGTGTAGGTCTTGCTCGGGTCGTACTTGTTGCCGTTCTTGAACGGGTAGCATCCCCACGGGTCGGTCGGGTTCTGCGTGATAGGCGAGATCCATATCGTAGTTACACCCAGGTCCTCAAAGAACCCGCTGTTGATCTTCTCCGTTATACCTGCCAGGTCACCGCCCTGGTAGTCAACTATCGGCAGCACCTCGGGATTATTCAGCGGTTCGTCGTTGGCCGGGTTGCCGTTGTGGAAACGATCAATCATCAGCGAGTAGAGCACCTGCGTCTGGTCGTCGTTGAGCGTGAGCTGTGATGCGTCCATTACCACCTTTCCGTCTTGCAGCGGGATCAGTACATCGTTCAGCCTGTTGGTGGCGTTGGCGGCATAGATACGTAGGAATGAACGACCTTTCCCGCACTCCGGGATACACAGCGTGCCTGTAGTGCCTTCCACGCTTACCATGTCTGCTTTCAGCAGTTGGTCGCCCAGATACGCCTGTACCGTGTAGCCTTCTTCCGGCAGAACGAACGAGACAGCCTCGTCCGTGCAACCCGTGGTAACCAGCCCCGTAGCAAACGGCAGAGCGGGTAGGATAGCAATGTCGTAACGGGCATTGTTGTCCACGATCACGGTCAGCGTACTCAGACTGTTGTCACCCGTCAGGTCGAGTTCCAGATTCGCGTAACTCATTACGCTGTAGCCCGGCGTTGTAGCCAAGGCTATCTGCTCCTCGCCACTCAGTGCTGGCAGGTAGTCCGTCAGCCACAGATGCTGCACGCCGCCTGTGTAATGAATAGGCATAATCGGATTAACGACTGCTTCGGCTTGAGCCGGAGCCTGTTTGCCGCACGCACTCAGCGTGAACAGCGAGACGAAAAATAAGAGAATAAATGTAGCGTTTTTCATATATATGTTTTGGTATTAGTCGTGGTTAGTGCAAAACTTCGCGTTACAAAGTTACGAAAATTTTTGCATTTATGCAAGTGTTGGAGGATTTTTTTTGCAAAATCAGATAAATTTTCTTAACTTTGTGCCAAAATCGCCAATAATTGCATCAAAAATCAAATCAAAAATCACAAATATGAAATCATTCATCTTCCCCGGTCAGGGTAGCCAGTTTATCGGCATGGGCAAGGACCTGTACGACAACCACTCTGTAGCACGCGATCTGTTTGAGCGCGCCAACGAATTGCTTGGTTTCCGTATTACGGACATAATGTTTGGCGGCACGGACGAAGAACTGCGTGCCACGCGCGTTACGCAACCGGCTGTTTTTCTGCACTCTGTAGCGGCATTCATGGTCAATACGGTGGAGCAGCCGGACATGGTTGCCGGTCATAGTCTGGGCGAGTTCTCCGCGCTCGTGGCTTGCGGTGCGCTCTCGTTTGACGACGCCTTGCTGCTCGTGCGTGCTCGTGCCGAAGCGATGCAGCGTGCCTGCGAACTCCAACCCGGTACGATGGCGGCGGTGCTCGCATTGCCCGACGAGAAAGTTGAAGAGATCTGCCAAAGCATTGACGACATCGTGGTGGCTGCCAACTTCAACTGCCCGGGACAGGTCGTTATATCCGGTACGGTCAGCGGCATTGACGCTGCGGTGCCTGTGCTTAAAGAAGCCGGTGCAAGACGCGCACTCAAGCTCGCTGTAGGAGGCGCGTTCCACTCGCCGCTGATGCAGCCCGCTGCCGACGATCTGGGCAAAGCCATTGAGGCAACGACGTTCCACAAGCCTATCTGCCCGATCTATCAGAATGTCTGCGCAACGCCGCAAACCGATCCCGAGCTCATTCGTAAGAATCTGCTGGCACAACTCACCTCACCTGTTCGCTGGACGCAGTCTGTCAATCAGATGATTGCCGACGGAGCAACGGAGTTTTATGAGTTCGGTCCGGGCGATGTGCTCAAGAACCTCATCCGCAAGATCAATCCCGAAGTAACGGTTGGCTGAAAACATTCATAAGTCCATTCTCCGGATTGCCGTCCCCTCAATCTTGGCGAACATCACTATCCCGCTCGTCGGGTTAGTGGATATGGTTATCGCCGGACACATCAGTTCGGCGTGGGCTATCGGCGGCATAGCCGTAGGCACGATGCTGTTCGATATGCTGTACGGCTGTTTCGGATTTCTGAGGGTGAGTACCGCGGGTTTGACGGCGCAAGCCTACGGTGCTGACAATCCTGACGAATGTGGCAGACTGCTGGTGCGCTCCTCGGCGTTGGCCATTGTGGGAGCGATGCTTATCTGGCTGCTGCAGACGGTCTATCTCAATGCTGTTCTGGCTGTTATGCCCTGCTCGCCGGAGGTCGCGGAATTCGCGCGCACGTATTTCAATATCCGTATATGGGCAGCACCCGCCACGCTGATGATCATGACCTGCAAAGGCTGGTTCATCGGTATGCAAGACGGCGTGCGGGCTATGGTTGTCGATCTGGTCGTCAATGGCGTGAATATGCTCGCCTCGTACCTGCTGGCTGTACATTCCTCGCTCGGCGTAACAGGTGTCGCTTACGGCACACTCATCGCCCAGTGGACAGGACTCACCGTCGCCCTCGCAATGATTGCCTTCCGCTATGCGAAGCATTTTAGGCTTTTGTCTTTGAGTGAAACGGTCTTTTGTCTTTTGTCTAATAATTCCCGTTTTGTCAAACTCAACGCCGACCTCTTCGTCCGCTCGCTCTGTTTCATCGTAGTGTACGTCGGTTGGACGGTTATCAGCAGCAGTTACGGTGATGTCGAACTAGCGGCTTCGGCGCTGATGATGAAGCTGTTTATGCTTTTCTCGTTCTTTATCGACGGTTTTGCCTATGCCGGTGAAGCCCTCGTCGGCAAAGCCATCGGCGCCCAACAATCAACTATCGACTCTAAACTCTCAACTAGACGACTTCTTTCAACTTTCAACTCTCAACTCTCAACTATTATTCGGGCTCTCTTCGCCTGGGGCACGGGAGTAGGGCTGTTTTTCAGTTTGTTGTATCTGCTTTTCCCGGAAGCATTGTTCTCGTCGCTTACTTCCGACAGCGATGTGGTGGCTACGATGCACCATTATCTCGGTTGGCTCATCGCAATGCCTATAGTCAGTATGTTAGCATTCATGTGGGACGGCATCTACGCCGGCGCCACGAGTGGCAAAGAGATCCGCAACGCCATGCTCTGGGCTGCCTTCGCCTTCGCCGCCACCTACTTCCTCCTTTCACCTTTCACCCTTTCATCCTTTCATCCTTTTACCCTTTCATCTGCCATAGGCTCCCACGCCCTCTACGCCGCCTATTTTGCCCATCTCTTGGCGCGCGTCATCTACCTCACCGCCAAATTCAAGTAATTTTGCATTTCGGCGACATTTTTGTCGTCGCTTATCTTCCTCGTCCATTTTGCTCACCCCACATATCTATTTTTCCATTTTCCCCCACATCCCACTACTTTCCCACAAAAACATTTGCAAATCTCAAAAAAAAGCTGTACTTTTGTAGGGGCATAGTTGTGCGAGCCCCGACGGTCAGCCGACGGTCAACCGACGGTCAAGGCTAACGTCACTCCACTGTTAGGCTACTTTCACCCCGAAAAATGACTAATCTTGTACAACAAATACTATATTATATATTATATATATAATATACTCTAAATACCTTAAATGTATGGCACAAATAAACACAGCATCTGCAATCAACCGGATTAGCGGCAAAACTAACGGCAGAGACTCCGGCTACTTCTACATGCGCAACGGCAAACAATTTTTCCGCACTCGCGAAGAAACCTACCAAAAGAACCAGTCTCCCAAGCAGAAATACAACTCTGCTGCCTTTGCTTATGCCAATTCCCAAATGGCTGAGCACTATGGCACTCCCGAGGCCAAAGTTCAACTAGCAGCCGAGTACGAGGCCGCTGACCACATCGCCTCCAACGGTAAAACTTACAAAACGCCCTGGTCGTGGAAGTTCAACTCCCTCCAATATGACTACAAACAGGCTCATCCATTTCAAAATTAATATAAATTTATACTATCATGAAAAAACAGTTGCTATCAATCATTGCGTTATGTCTGCTCATCGGGAACCCGGCATCGCTGTTTGCCGCCACCGCGCAGACCGCTACGAGTGCAGATCCGCCCATCTACACCGTCAGCGAGATCATGCAGGTATATGAGAGCCTGAATCTGGCGCAGGGCGAAACGAGCACGAACATCTACTTCGTGCACGGGTACGTGACTAAATGGAAGAGCGGGTATCCGGGATACCAGAACGCGGACTTCTTTATCGACGACTCGGCAGACGGTTCGCAGTCGCTGCTTGAATGCTTCCGCCTGACAGCCTCTGCGGCTGCCGACAAACGCGCACTGACTGTGGGCGAATATGTAGAAGTCACCGGCTACCTCCAGAACTACAACGGCAAAGCCGAGATAGTTAACGGTACGTTCAGCGTGAAAGAAGCTCCCGGCGGCGGACAGGGTGGAGGAGAGACGGTCGTTGATGGAGAATGCCATCCGGAACTCGAGGGAAAGAAAGGCTTGCAGATCCGCGATGTACTCTACAGCCAGATAGTGAACCACACGGTGCTGGAGTATATCGATGTGCGCGGCGACAAAGCGCTGGTTGATCTGAACTCGGACGGGAAGATATGGGATATCTATTCTAACTGCTCGTTCGACCGGTGGGATTATTGCGACAACACCAACTATGATACCGAGGTGGAGTGCGAGTGCTACAACCGCGAACATATATTGCCGAAAAGTTTCTGGGGTGGCAGCACAACCGAGCCAATGTACACCGACCTGCATCACATCTACTCAACCGACAACGCCACGAACCAGAAACGTTCCGCCTGGCCGTACGCCGAGGTGACGGGTACAGTGAGCTACAGCAACGCACTCGGAACGAAGGTCGGCTACAACTACGGCTACGACTGCACGGTGTTCGAACCGGCTGACGAGTACAAAGGCGACATAGCGCGTATCTACTTCTACATGGTGACCTGCTACAAGGACAAGAAGTTCAGCCAGGGCGGCAAAGGCTACCTGATGTTCTCGTGGAGCGGTTCGGAGTGCAGCTTTACCGACAAGGCACTCACATGTCTGCTCAAATGGCACAGGCGCGATCCCGTCTCGCAAAAAGAGATCGACCGCAACAACAAAGTGGCAAAGAAACAAGGCAACCGTAACCCCTTCGTGGATGATCCGGGCCTAGTCGAATATATCTGGGGTGACAAGAAAAACGTGGTCTATGCCTGCCAGAAAGACGGCGTGGAAGAATTGACGGTCAGCCAGACCGCGAATGTAACGAAAATCATCGTGGACGGACATCTGTATATCCAGCGCGACGGGTGCATATATTCCATCACCGGCGAGCGTGTAAAATAGCGCACAATTTACAGGTTTGGGCAAAAAACGAAAAAATTTGCCTTATTTGACAAAAAAAATGCACAAAAATTTGCAAATGTGCATTTTTTTTTATATCTTTGTGTCGGTTTGCGCGTGTTATGCCTTAATGCACGCGTACGTACGCCAAAAGAAAACACATTCCGTTCAACCGCAAATAATCTAAATATCCAATACAATGAATCTATCCGAATTAACCGACAAGATCTACGCTGAGGGCGTGGAGAAAGGTAAAGAACAAGCCTCTGCTATCGTAGCCGAGGCTGAACAGAAGGCTGCGGATATCATCGCCGCTGCCGAGAAGAAAGCTGCTCAGACGCTGGAGGCTGCCAAAGCCGCTGCTGCTGAGCTGGATAAGAACACCCGCTCGGAGCTCAAGCTCTATGCCGAGCAGAGCGTGAACGCCATCAAGACCGAGGTGACGAACCTGCTGACCGACAAACTCGCTGCTGACAGCGTGAAAGCCGCTACGGCTGACGCGAAGTTCATGCAGAAGCTGATTGCCGACCTGGCAGCACAACTCGCCAAGGGTGGAGAAGTAGTGATCGAAGCCAAGGATGCCGAGGCACTGAAGAAGTACTTTGCCGCCAACGCCAAGGAGCTGCTGAACAAGGGCGTAGAGATCAAGGAAGTGAAAGGCATCAAGACTGCCTTCGCCATCGCACCGAAGCAAGGCGGTTACAAACTCGCCTTTGGTGACGACGAGTTCATCGCTTACTTCAAAGAGTTCCTCCGTCCGCAACTGATTGAACTGCTATTCTAAATGAATAAATCGTAAATGACTAAATTGTAAATGTCATGGGTTACGAATATTTAATAGCGGGCTTTGAGGATATAGCACTCAGCGAGCGCGTGCAGACCTCCGAAGAGAAGCTGCTGGAACTCTTGGACGAGCACCTGTCGGCTTCGGACAAGGAGTTGCTGGCGCTGTTGCGTCGACGCAACGACGACGAGGCTATCCTTGTGCTGCTGGAGGACGACGCCGTTCAGGACCGTAAGGCTGAACTCAGTCTGAGCGACGAGGATTTCCGTACGCAGCTGCTATACGAACAGGGCTTGAAGTGCAAGAACAAGTTCGTGCGCGAGTGGTTCGCCTACAACATGGATGTGAACAACGTCCTGGCTGCCGCCGTTGCTATCAAGCATGGCATGGACGTGCAGAAAGTGATTGTGGGTGACAACGAGGTTGCACAAGAACTGCGCAAAGGCGGCGCGCTCGGCAAGAACGCTCGTCTGGCGGCACTCGTTCCTGACCTCAAAGAGGTGGCAGAGATAGCCGAGATAGGCAACCTGCTTGACCGCGAGAAACATATTGACGCGCTGCGCTGGCAGTGGCTCGAAGACCGGACACTGTTCGAGGTGTTCAATATCGAAGCCGTGCTCGCGTACTACCTGAAAGCTTCCATCCTCCATCGCTGGGATAACCTGACGATTGAGGAAGGTGAGAATGTGTTCCGTGCACTAGTGGCAGACATGAAAAAAGGAATAAAATTAGACTAAGATATGACAACAGGAAAAGTTAAAGGTGTCATCGCTAACCTTGTTACCGTAGGTGTAGATGGCGCTGTATCGCAAAACGAGATCTGCTACATCAGCGTCGGTGACGTGAAGTTGATGGCAGAGGTTATCAAAGTGACCGGCGACAACGTGTATGTTCAGGTGTTTGAATCGACACGTGGTCTGAAGGTCGGCAACTTGGTTGAGTTCACCGGCCACATGTTGGAGGTGACACTCGGTCCGGGACTTCTGAGCCGTAACTACGACGGTCTGCAGAACGACTTGGACAAACTGACAGGCGTGTTCCTCAAGCGCGGTGAGTACAGCTTCCCGCTCGATGAGAACAAACTCTGGGCATTCAAACCGCTCGCCAAGGTAGGCGACAAGGTGGAAGCTGCTGCATGGCTGGGTGAGGTGGACGAGAACCACCAGCCGCACAAGATCATGGTGCCCTTCGTATTCGAGGGCGAATATACGATCAAATCCATCGTGAAGGAAGGTGAGTATAAGATTAACGATACGATCGCCGTACTCGTCGATGCCGAGGGCGCTGAGCACAAGGTGACGATGATCCAGAAGTGGCCGGTGAAGAAAGCCATCACGGCGTACAAATCCAAACCGCGTCCCTTCAAACTCCTTGAGACAGGCGTTCGTACCATCGATACCGCCAACCCGATTTGCGAGGGTGGTACAGGATTTATCCCCGGACCGTTCGGTACAGGTAAGACCGTGCTCCAGCACGCCATCTCCAAGCAAGCCGAGGCAGACATCGTGGTTATCGCGGCCTGCGGTGAGCGTGCTAACGAGGTGGTGGAGACCTTTACCGAGTTCCCTGAACTCGACGACCCGCACACCGGCCGCAAACTGATGGAGCGAACGATCATCATCGCCAACACATCGAACATGCCTGTGGCTTCGCGTGAGGCTTCCGTATATACATCAATGACCATCGCCGAGTATTACCGCTCGATGGGTCTGCGTGTACTGCTGATGGCTGACTCCACTTCCCGTTGGGCACAGGCACTTCGTGAGATGTCGAACCGTCTGGAAGAGTTGCCCGGTCAGGATGCCTTCCCAATGGACCTCTCGGCAATCATCGGTGCGTTCTACGCACGCGCGGGATACGTGTACCTTAATAATGGTGCAACAGGTTCGGTTACGTTCCTCGGTACGGTATCGCCTGCCGGTGGTAACTTGAAAGAGCCTGTGACCGAAGGTACGAAGAAAGTGGCACGTTGCTTCTACGCTCTGGAGCAGGCACGTGCCGACCGTAAGCGCTACCCGGCTGTTAACCCGATTGACTCGTATTCGAAGTACATTGAGTACCCCGAGTTCGCGGAGTATATCTCGCAGCGCATCAACGGCGAGTGGCTGGAAAAAGTCAACGATATGAAGACCTATCTGCAGCGCGGTAAGGAGATTCAGGAGCAGATTAACATCCTTGGTGATGACGGCGTAACCGTTGATTTCCACGAGGGCTTCTGGAAATCCGAGGTGATTGACTTCGTTATCCTCCAGCAAGACGCGTTCGACAAGATCGACGCCGTTTGCCCGCTGGAGCGTCAGGAGTACATGCTCGACCTCGTGATGGACATCTGCAAGCACGACTACGATTTCGACAACTTCCTCGAGGTAAGCGAGTACTTCAAGCGCGTGATCAACCTCTGTAAGCAGATGAACTATAGCGAGTTCCACAGCGAGCAGTTTGAAGACTACCGCAAGAAACTCAACGAACTCTTGGCTGAGCGTCAGATTGCTGCATAAATGAGTAAATGAGAAAATAAGAAAATACGAAAACTATGGCTAAAGCATTTCAAAAGATATACACGCAGATTACTGCGATTACCAAAGCCACTTGCTCGCTAAAAGCGCAAGGCGTTGGTAATGACGAGCTTGCTACCGTCAACGGCAAGTTGGCTCAGGTGGTAAAGATTCTGGGCGACGACGTAACACTGCAAGTGTTTGAGGGAACGGAAGGTATCCCAACCAATGCCGAAGTGGTGTTCCTGGGCAAAGCTCCGTCGCTGAAGGTGAGTGACCAACTTGCAGGCCGATTCTTCAATGCCTACGGTGATCCTATCGACGGTGGTCCGGAGATTGAAGGCAAAGAGATCGAGATCGGTGGTCCGTCAGTAAACCCCGTGCGTCGTAAACAACCATCAGAGCTGATTGCTACGGGTATTGCAGGTATTGACCTGAACAACACCTTGGTGTCCGGTCAGAAGATCCCGTTCTTCGCCGACCCTGACCAGCCGTACAACCAAGTGATGGCTAACGTGGCGCTGCGTGCGCAGGCTGACAAGATCATCCTCGGCGGTATGGGTCTGACCAACGATGACTACCTGTACTTCAAGAACGTGTTCAACAACGCCGGTGTGCTCGACCGTATCGTCAGCTTCGTGAATACGACCGAGAACCCTGCCGTAGAGCGACTGCTCGTGCCGGATATGGCACTGGCTGCTGCCGAGTATTTCGCTGTAGAGAAACATCAGAAGGTGCTCGTACTGCTGACGGATATGACGCTCTACGCTGACGCACTCGCTATCGTGTCGAACCGAATGGATCAGATTCCTTCGAAGGACTCTATGCCGGGTTCGCTGTATTCCGACCTCGCCAAGCTCTACGAGAAAGCCGTGCAGTTCCCCGAGCAGGCCGGTGGCGGTTCCATCACAATTATTGCCGTAACGACTTTGTCCGGCGGAGATATCACCCACGCTATTCCTGATAACACGGGATATATCACCGAGGGTCAGCTCTATCTGCGCCGTGATTCGGATATCGGTAAAGTTATCGTCGATCCGTTCCGTTCGCTGTCACGACTCAAACAGCTCGTGGCGGGCAAAAAGACGCGCGAAGACCATCCGCAAGTAATGAACGCCGCTGTTCGTTTGTACGCCGACGCCGCCAACGCCAAAACCAAACAGGAGAACGGCTTCGACCTCACCGACTACGATGAGCGCTGCTTGAAGTTCGCCAAGGAGTACAGTAACGATATCCTGGCTATCGACGTGAACATCAATACCACCGAGATGCTCGATATCGCTTGGCGCCTGTTCGCTAAACACTTCAAACCCGAAGAGGTGAACATCAAGCAAGTATTCGTTGACAAGTATTGGGGGAAATAAAACAAATTGTCAATAAATAGTCAATCGTCAATTGTAAAATTGTCAATAGTATTATGGCTATTACATATCAGTTTAATAAAACATCGCTACAAGCACTTGAGAAGAATCTCAAAATGCGGCAGCGTACACTTCCGACCCTTCAGAACAAGGAGAGCGCATTGCGCCTCGAAGTGAAGAAGGCCAAGAAAGAGATTCAAGAACTCGACGAGGAAGTGAACCGCCGCATCAAGGATTATGATCAGATGTTGGCGCTTTGGGGTGAGTTCGACACGTCGCTGATCCATGTGGATGACGTGCGGATGTCCATCAAGAAGATCGCCGGTGTACGCGTGCCTGTGCTGGATGAGGTCGTGTATTCGACCAAGGAGTTCAGCCTGTTCTCGTCGCCAAAGTGGTTCATTGACGGATTCGAGCAACTCAAAGCCATAGCGGAAGTGGGTATCCGTCAGGAGTTTGTGCGCCGGAAGGTTGATCTGCTGGAGTACGCCCGTAAGAAGACGACTCAGAAGGTGAACCTGTTCGAGAAAGTGCAGATCCCGGGTTACCAGGACGCTATCCGCAAGATCAAGCGATTCATGGAAGACGAGGAGAACCTCTCCAAGTCAAGTCAGAAAATAGTTAAGAGCAAACGCGAGCGTGAAGCCGCCGCTGAACAAGCCAAAAATGGGGCCCCAAAAGGACCTGGTTCGAATGGGGTATCAAGAAAGGAGGGTGCAGCATGATTGAGTCAATGAAGAAATATACGTTCCTCGTTCTTGCATCGCGCTACGATGCGTTCCTTGAGCGTGTGCGTGAAGCAGGCTTGGTACATGTCACTCTGAAAGCCGAAGGCTTGGCGGACGACGAACAGCTGCGTCAGACCATCGCCGAGGCGGATGCCCTGCAGCGACTCATCGAAGCCGGTGCACCGGAGCAACTGCTCAGTGAGCGCAGTGCTGTTCTAGCCAAGATTGAGGCAACGAAGAAAGAGGCGCAACGCATGGCTATCTGGGGCACATTCAGCAGCGAGCGCATTGCCGAACTCAAAGAAGCCGGTTATGATCTGCACTTCTTCACTTGCTCGAAGAAAGTCTTCAAGCAAGAGTGGGGAAGCGTTGTTGCCAACGAAGGCGATACACTCTACTGCGTGGCTGTCACCAAACGCCAAGACGAGGCAGTGCTCACCCTCGACGGTGAGCCGTTCAGTCTGCCTGACGGATGCATCGAGCAGACACTGAATGAGCATAATGCTCAGGAGCTACTTGCTGACATCGATGCACTCAGCGGACTGCTGGCAGCTGCCAATGCACGTATCGAAGCATGGGGCAAAGCGAACCTTGACGCCAAGCGTGAAGAACTCGCAGAACTGCGCAGAAGCATCAACTGGCAGAAGGTGCAACTCTCTTCGGATACCGCAGCCGACGGCGCATTGCGTCTGATGGAAGGTTTCTGTCCGACGGAGAAAATCGCTGAACTGAACAAAGTGCTCGATGAACTTGACACCTACTACGAGGTGGAAGATCCGGTTGAAGGCGACGCCACGCCGGTTAAGCTGAATAATAACAAGTTCGCCAAACTCTTTGAGGTGTTCACCGGCATGTACGGTTGGCCTACTTACGGCGAGTTTGACCCGACGCCGATATTGGCACCGTTCTACCTGCTGTTCTTCTCGCTGTGTATGGGCGATTCCGGCTACGGTATATTGCTTATCGCGTTCGGCCTGCTGGTATATTACAAGAAGCTGAACATCGAGATGTTCGAGGGACTTGGTCCGATCATCACCACACTCGGTGTGGGCACATTGATTGTCGGCTTCTTCCTCGGCACGGCGTTCGGTATGGATCTGAGTGCAATGTTCCCGAGCATCGATTACCTGTTCCTCAACGGAAAGGTCATCACCGAGGGCGGATTCCAGTACCTGACCAAGGCGCAATATGCTGCTGCCGGTATAGAAGGCGGCTACGATGTGGCTATGGTGCTGGCGCTGGTTATCGGTGTATTCCATATCTGTCTGGCTATGGTGGTCAAGGCGCTGTGTTACACCAAGCGTTTCGGCTTTGCGGCTACACTCGGTACGTGGGGCTGGACACTGCTCATCGTGGGTGGTATATCCGCGCTGGTTATCTGCATGGCGCTAAGCGTGCCGATGGAGGTAACGAAGGTGGTACTGATCGTTATTGCATGCATCTCGGCTCTCGGCATCTATATCTTCAACACTCCGGGCAGAAACCCGCTGCTGAATATCGGTGCAGGCCTGTGGGACACCTACAACATGGCAACCGGTATCTTGGGTGATACGTTGTCGTACATCCGTCTCTACGCTCTTGGCTTAGCCGGCGGAATGCTCGGCGGTGCGTTCAACGACCTCGGATTGATGGTTATGGGTGGCTCTACCGAAGGTGCAACGTGGCAGTGGATACCGTTTATCCTGATTCTACTTGTCGGACACCTGTTGAACCTCGCAATGTCGTCGCTCGGTGCGTTCGTGCACCCGTTGCGTCTGACTTTCGTCGAGTACTTCAAGAACTCCGGCTACGAGGGCAAGGGTAATCTCTACCAACCGTTTGCGAAATAAGTAAAATATTAATAACAATAAATAAAACACAACATTATGGAATTTTTAGGATTTCTTGGCTGGGGACTGATGTTAGGTCTCGCCGGTGTAGGCTCTGCCTACGGAACAACTATCGCAGCTAACGCTGCAGAGGGTGCATTGAAGAAGAACCCGGGCAAATCGGCTTCGTACATGATTCTGTCTGCACTGCCCGCTACCCAGGGTCTGTATGGCTTCGTTGCCTTCTTGATGTGGGACAAGGCTGCTATTGCTGCTAACCCTGCTCTGTACTTCGGTATCGGTCTGGCAGTAGGTCTCGTTTGCCTTCTGTCGGCTGTTCGTCAAGGTATGGTTTGTGCTAACGGTATCAGCGGTATCGCCGGTGGTCACGATGTTCAGACCAACACGATGATCTACGCCGCTCTTCCGGAGTTCTATGCTATCTTGGCGCTCGTTGCTGCCCTGATGATCTAAGTATAGAATAAGCACAATATTCAAACTAAAAGCCGCGGGTTACGCTCGCGGCTTTTGGTGTAATTTGCACTATAGACCAAAAAAATATCATATTTTTGCATAAAAGTTTGCAAATGTCATTTTTTTTTTGTAATTTTGTACGCTTTTTGTAATTATACAAAAAAAACGATATGATGAAACGGTTAATTGCAAATATAATCCTGTGTCTGGCAGTGAGTGTACAGACGCAAGCGTTTACGGTAGTGATTGATGCCGGCCACGGTGGTGATGACCCGGGGGCAATCGGTCGTGTGGCGCGTGAGAAGACGCTGAACTTGAATGCGGCTCTTCAACTCGGCGATATGATCAAAGAGGCATATCCGGAGGTAAATGTGATCTATACGCGCAGTACGGATGTGTTCATTCCGTTGCATGTGCGTGCAGATATAGCGAATAAGAACAAAGCCGACCTGTTCATCTCCATTCACGCCAACGCTTCAGATAACCGCAGTGCATCCGGTGCAGAGACGTTTGTACTGGGTACCGACCGCATGGAGGACAACCTCGACATCGCCATGCGCGAGAACTCTGTGATTACGTTGGAGTCTGATTATCAGAGTTCATATGCGGGATTTGATCCGAACAGTATAGACTCGTATATCATGTTCGACTTGATGCAATCGGACTATATGAATCAGTCGTTGCAGTTTGCTACGATGGTTCAGAAGCAGTTCGTGGACAGTCTGCATCGCGGCGATCGTGGTGTTCGTCAGGCAGCGTTCCTTGTGTTGCTGCGCACGGCTTGTCCGTCTGTGCTTGTAGAGATGGGCTTTATCAGCAACCGCGACGAGGAGCGGTTCCTCGCCAGTGATGAGGGGAAGATAGGTATATCTCGCTCGATATTCAGGGCATTCTCGCAGTTCTACCGCCCGGGTAAGGCTATCCCTGCGCTGGCTTCGGATAGCGTCAAGGTGCCGACAACCAAAGAACAAATGGCACAGATGGCGCAACAAACAAAAGCATCTATTGTGTATAAGATTCAGATATTCAGCACCAAGTCGCAACTCAAGAATAACGATCCGACTTTCAAGGGACTGAAGAATTGCACGTACAAGAAAGACGGTGTGTGGTACAAGTACATGTACGGCTCGTGCAAAACGTACGCCGAGGCGAAGAAGTTGCAGGCAACCGTCAAGCAGAAGTTTGCTGACTGTGTAATAGTAGCCTTCCAAGGCGATGAGCAGATTCCCGTTAAGCGGGCGATAGAATTACAGAAATAGTTCTTAGCCCTAAATGGCACGATTATTTGAAAGATGAAAGAGATAACGATAAAAGTTTCAAGAGAGGTTAAGGTAGGACTGCTGGCAGCATTGTGCCTGTTTCTGTTGTATTTCGGATTCCGCTTTCTGAAGGGCGAAAACATCTTCAATCCGACCCACTCGTACAGTGGTAAGTTTGTGGAGTTAAGGGGCTTGACCGAACAAGCGCCTGTGTATGTGCGCGGGTTCAAGGTTGGCTTGGTTGAAGAGATTAAGTACGACTTCACCCAGGATACGGCTTTCACGGTACTGGTGTCGCTCAATGACGACATCCTTGTGATGGAGGGTAGCAGTATGCGTATCATTGCTGACGGACTATTAGGCGGATCGGCAGTAGAGGTGATTATCCCTGCCGGGACAAATCTTGCCGAGATACCTGTTCGTAGTGAACTGCCTGCCGCAATCCAGCCGACGCTGATGGATGAGCTGAAAGGCACGATGCTCACACAGATTGACAGCGCATTGTATGCTATTCGCCAACTGGTGGATAATGTCAACGGGCAACTGGAGGGCGACCGTCTGAAGTCTATCCTCGCCAATGCGGATGTGATGGTTGCTTCACTCAAGGTATCGTCCTTGAAACTTGAAACAATGATGAAGAACGATATACCCGCCGTTATGCAGCAGGTGGACAGCATATTGGTGGATGTAAAGAAATTGTCAGCTAATGTGTCCGAAGCGGATATAGCTGCTCTCGTGGCGCGCGCTGACTCCGCCATAGCGAATGTGAATGCCGTGATAGAAGCGGCTAATAGCACAGACGGCACGGTAGGCAAACTACTACATGACGATAGTTTGTACAACAATGTGAACAATACAGTTCAGACAGCTGATAGTTTGATGCAAGATATACGCGAGCAGCCCAATTCGCTCATTTGGGGAAAGAAGAAAAAGAAGAAATGATTATATCGGGCAAAGATATAGCGGCACAGTTGCGGTCGGATATGCAGCAGCAGGTGGATGCCATGGCTGTCGAATATGGTCGTACGCCTAATCTGGTAGTTATACAGGTAGGCGATGATCCGGCATCAAGCATCTATGTGCGTAATAAGATGCGTGCGGCAGAGTTCTGTCATATCCGCTCGCGGCATATTTTGTTGCCGGCGACGATTACTGAACAGAAACTATGCCAACAAATTGACCAACTGAACGCTGATGATGATGTGGACGGCATACTCGTGCAACTGCCTTTGCCGGAATATATTAACGAGGAGCATGTCATTCGTGCTATCCGTGCGGAGAAGGATGTGGACGGTTTTCATCCGGCGAACGCAGCACACTTGTGGCTGCATCAACCGCTGGTAAAGAGCCATGTAGCTTCGATATATAACCCCGTACCGGACTACGGTTGCACGATAGCTTGTACACCGAAAGGTATATTGTCGCTGTTGGCATCAACCGGAGTAGAGCTTGACGGTAAGCGGGCTGTGATGGTCGGACGGTCGGATATAGTCGGCAAGCCAATGGCCAAACTGCTAATGGATCGTCAGTGCACCGTTACTATAGCACATAGTCACACACGCGATTTGCCTGCCGTGTGTCGCGAGGCGGATATACTCATCGTGGCAGTGGGCAAACCCAAACTCATCAACAAGGACTGCATCAAACCCGGTGCGATAGTTATTGATGTAGGCATTAACCGTCTGGCGGACGGAAGCCTGAGCGGTGATGTGGACTTTGAGGCATGCAAGGATATAGCCTCGTTCATCACTCCCGTGCCAGGAGGCGTAGGTCCAATGACCGTAACGATGCTGATGCAGAACACAATAGACTGCTTCAGGAGAAGAAAAGTTGGGTGTTGATAGTTTAGAGTTAAACGTAGCCTATATGTATAGAATAGAAAGTTAATAGTTATAAAATGGCTGATACAAACGAAATAATTATTACTCCGAAAGACAAGATTCTGGCGATTGACTGGAAAGAAGTCTGGCGGTACAGAGACATGTATGTGCTGTTTGTTGAGCGTGCGTTCCGCACCGCATACAAGCAGACTGTTCTCGGTCCGCTGTGGTTCATCATTACGCCGGTGCTGTCGGTAATCGTGTATGTAGCGGTGTTCGGTGGTGTAGCACATATATCCACGGACGGCGCGCCTCCTATATTGTTCTACCTGTTGGGTATATCGGTGTGGGGCTACTTTGCTGCCTGTCTGACCGGAACGAGTAACTCGTTTGTATCGAATGCTGATATATTCGGCAAAGTGTATTTCCCAAGAATCATTATGCCGCTGGTGGCAGTAACGGTGCAGTTACTGTACTTCTGCATTCAACTGCTGATCTTCATCGCAGCGTATTGCTATTACTTAGCTATCGGCACCGAACTGACCATTCATTGGCAGATTGTGTTATTCCCCTTGTTGATGATAATGCTTGCGTTTATGGCGGTTGGTGTAGGCATGGTTGTTTCCTCTTTGACCACGAAGTACCGTGACCTACAGATCATCTTTGCCAAAGTGATAACGCTGTGGGTATACGTCACACCGGTGATTTATCCGCTGTCGATGGTGACCAACCCGAAATTACACCTGGCTATGTCGCTTAACCCTGTTACGCCGGTGATGGAAGCCGTGAAATACAGCCTGCTCGGAGTAGGGCAGTTCTCGTGGATGTGGCTGTTGTATAGTTTCGTATTCACTGTTATAATAGACATAATCGGTTTAGCGATATTCAATAAGGTGCAGAAGTCGTTTATGGACACAGTCTAAGTCCAACCATAGTAATCAGCAAAAAACTACGCAAACTTCATGATACAAGACGATACATATTGGACAACCGTCATCGATGCGCAAGCCACAGGTGGTGGATTAGGAATAAGAGAACTGTGGAAGAAGAAGTATCTCGTGTGGCTGTTTGTCAAGCGCGATATCATTGTTCAGTTCAAGCAAACCGTGTTCGGCATGGCTTGGTACTTTATCTCGCCGCTGTTCTCGGTGTTTATGTACATGGTGGTGTTCGGCCGCATTGCCGGTATACCTACAGATGATGTGCCACAGCCTGTATTCTACATGTCGGGCGTATGCTTGTGGGAGTATTTTTCCACGTGCCTGACGGATGTCGCCGGCACATTTAGTAAGAACGCCGGATTGTTTGGCAAAGTCTATTTCCCACGACTTGTTTCGCCGTTGTCCATTGTTCTATCCAAACTGTTCCGCTTTAGTATTCAGTTGATGATGTTCGTTATCATCTATCTGTTCTTTGTATTTGCCAAAGGTGTACATCTGTGCCCGAACTGGTATCTGATGCTCTTCCCTGTGATAGTTGTAATGTTGGGCGGTCTTGCTTTGGGGTTAGGATTGATTATATCCAGCCTGACAACGAAGTACAAAGACCTGACGAACTTCATCCCCGTGCTTGTGTCACTATGGATGTACGCTACGCCGATTGTTTACCCTTTGAGTTTCGTTACTAATCCGACATTGTACAAACTGATGGTTCTTAACCCCGTGACAGCACCTATCGAAGCATTCAAGTTCGGAGCGTACGGTGCGGGCTCATTCTCATGGGGAGCATTTGGTTACAGTTTTGCATTCATGCTGATCACATTACTTATCGGCTGTTGGATGTATGAGCGTAAACAGAAGAAGTTTATAGATACAATTTAGTCGAAAGTCGATAGTCAAAAGTCAAAAGAAATGCTCAAGGCAATAGTCATATCGGTTGTGCTGATAGGATTAGGCATCCTTGGAATGTGTGCGCGAATGATCCTAAAAAAGAACGGGATATTCCATTCGCAAGACGTCGGGCAGAACAAAGCCATGCGTGAGCGTGGTGTTGGTTGTACACGCTCTCAGGACAGACAGGCGCAACGAGGCAACCCGCTTCGACTGGAAGTGGATGAGTTATAGTGAATATTGCTAATTAATAATGAATAATTAAAACTTATAACAATGAATAAAATTCAAATCTGTATTGATGTTATTTTGGTTGCAGCTATTGCAGCCTTGTTCGTAATTGTATGCAAGCCGGCAGATAAACCTGCTGTTGCCCCTGCACCTGTTGCACAGGAAGGTACGATGCCTGTGGCATACATCAACCTCGACTCAATTCTGCAAGGTTATACCTTCGCTCTGGAGGCACAGGACAAACTGATGACCCGTCAGGAGAATGCTCGTCTGGAACTCAACCAGAAAGCGCGTACGCTTCAAAATGAGATGGCAGACTTCCAGCGCAAACTGGAGAACAATGCATTCCTGAGTCGTGAGCGTGCAGAGAGCGAGCAACAGCGTATCCTGAAAAAACAACAGGATTTGGAGAATCGCGAAGCACAACTCACGCAGGAGATTATGCTCGAGAATCAGCAACTCCAGTCACAATTGGCTGACACTATTCTCAGTTTCCTCAAGCAACTCAATGCGGAAGGTCGCTATCAGATGATCTTCTCGAACAATGCCAAGGACAATATTCTGCTCTCGGCTGAAGGTTACGACATTACCGCAGAGGTGGTATCGGCATTGAATGCCCGCTACACTCCGGCGAAGAAGAAATAGTGAGCCGATAGTTAATGGTCGATAGTAAATAGTTCGAAGTATGCGATATAGATGGCTGTTGGTTCTGTTGCTTACTGCGTCGATGGCGCAGGCGCAAGTGATGCCTGTGTCGTTGGAATATACGGAGATCTATGATTTTCTTGACGAACTGGCAACCGACGGTATCATTGATTTGACGGAAGCCGTGCGTCCGTACAACCGTGCACAGGTAGCCGCGATGCTCAGTACGGCGCAACAGAAAGACAGTTTGCTATCACGTAGGCAGAAAGATGATCTGCAGTTCTACCTGCAGGACTATGCGCTGGAGCTGGATACCCTGCCGGTGTATCACAGTTACGGTCATCGGCATGTGACGCAATGGATAACGCCTGTGTCGAATCTCTCATTGGCTGACCCGTCATTGCATATACTGACGAAAAACAAAGTGTTTAAGTTCCGCGTACGGCCTATATTGGGTATGGATCTGTATGCCTCGAAGAAAGGTGCTATTACCAAACGTTGGTATGGCATAGATATCCAGATGGATATAGCCCGTCACTTGAGTATATGGGGTTCACTGCGCGATAACTCTTGGAATGGCAGTTGGCTTAATAGTACGTATTTTCCAACCTCCGGCGACAAACTCAACGGCGCACGGCTGACCAAGCCCGGCTATCTGAATAATCTGCCCGGCGTGCAGTACAAGGAGGCGAACTACGGCGGTGACTTCTCGGACTCACGTGGTGGCATTGCGCTGTACACGTGGTGGGGAAGGATAGCTGTAGAGCGTGATCGTTTGCAATGGGGCGACGCCCAACTGAGTTCAACGATCTTGTCGGCGCATAATCCAGCAGTACCGATGGTAACGATACAGTTGACGCCATGCAAGTGGTTTCAGTTCGATTATTTTCACGCGTGGCTCGTGAGCAATGTGCTGGATTCAACGTATTACTACAGTGAGGTATACGACGAGGGCGTTACGAAGATTCATTATCGTCCGATGAACAAGTTCATGGCGGCGAATATGTTCACCTTCAAGCCGATTAAGTATATTCATTTCTCGTTTGGTAACTCCGTTGTATATGCCGAGCGCAATGTACAAGCGGCGTACTTTATTCCGATAGCGTTCTTCAAATCGCTTGATCACCTGATGACCAAGGGACTTGGTGTAGAGAATCAGAACTCGCAGGTGTTTGGCTCCATTACCATTCGTCCGACTGACCACTTGCGGCTATACGGCACATTCTATATCGACGAGTTCAAACTTGCGCGCCTTGCTCCATCGAATAAGGAACATAATCCTATATCGTACGTTGTCGGTTTCCAGTGGTCAGGCTGGCCGGTGAACGGCTTGAGCCTGAAAGGCGAATTTATGCGCTCATATATAGCTACTTACACACACTCCATCAAGGTGCTTGACTATACGTCAAACACCTACAATATGGGACACTACATGGGCGATAATGCGCAGTCCATCTTCGTGCAACTGTCTTACCGTCCGACGCGCAGCCTGCGTCTGACACTCGATTATACGCAGGACACCAAGTACCGTAACTACGACTACGTGCGTAAATACATAGCAGGTACACGTGTGGAGCATCCGATAATCGCCCAAAAACCATTCACTGAGAAGACTTGGCGTAACGATGAGGTGAAGTTCCGTGCCGTATATGAGGTGTTCAACAACTGTTACGCGCATATTGACCTTATTTATAATAACGCGCGCGCGTATAGTTTAAGTTTCGAACGCATTGAGGGTGAAGACCGAGGATGGAATCCAGATGGCACAAGTATGAACCTAAGCGGTGACGAACTGCAGGCGTACTACCTGAACAAGTTCTCGCCGGTATATTTGCAAGGAAAGAACTTCACTGCAGTTATGGGACTGAGCTTTGGCTTCTAAAATATTGATATTATGTCGAATCTAATACAACGAACACTCTCCGGTGCAGTATATGTGGCTGTCGTTGTGGCGGCAATACTGATTCATCCGATAGCTTTTATTGCGGTATTTGCCGTAGTCAGCACGCTTGCGGTACGCGAGTTTCATACCATCACTTCCGATGGCTATTATACGAAGTTGTTTGGCATGTTGCTGAATATATTGCTGTTTGCCGGAGTGGGTGTGTGGCAGTTCAGTGACAAACTGATTGCTACGAACTATGTTTATGAGACAAGTCTTTCGCAGATCATAGCATTTGCATACGCTATAGTGCTGATTATCGCACTCATCTACGAACTCACACAATTTCAGCAAGCTATGCCTGCTACGCATTGGGGACACCTGCTGGCTGGTCAAACAATGGTTGCTCTGCCGTTTGCTACGATGCTGATTGTACTTTCGTACGATAGATGGTTGCTGTTGGCATTGTTTGTGCTGCTGTGGACTAACGACACATTCGCTTATTGCGTCGGAATGTTAACAGCCAAACGCAAGAACGGTAACCATAAGATGTCACCGCATATCAGCCCAAAGAAGAGTTGGGAAGGATTATTCGGGGGAGTCGTGTTTGTGCTGTTGGCAGCATGGTTGCTAGCATACTGCGGCTGGTTTGATTGTGTGGATGGCTGGCAATATGCAGTCAAGCCGTTTGCCAAATATGGTGTAGCCATGGGATTCGGATTATTGGCAAGTTGTGCCGGCACGCTCGGAGACCTGATGGAAAGTTTGCTGAAGCGCTCCTACGGCATCAAGGACTCCGGAAACTTCCTTCCCGGACACGGAGGCGTGCTTGACCGCTTTGACAGTCTGCTGCTGGCTACACCCGTTATTGCATTGTTTCTTACACTAATCAGAATGTTTATTTAATATGTTGGAATCATCCATTATCGACGATCAAGAGCGCGAGTTGCTTGATTATATTATCCGCACTGTGCCGGCTGAAGAGCTGTATGGATTAACCGAAGACGACATCCTTTATGTCCTTGACGTGATGGATGACTATCTTGTAATGAAAGGGTTGGCTACCGAAGATGAGGATAACGGTGACATCGAGTATAGCGAAGGTTATGTCGATGAAACCGAACAACTTCAATACGTACTGGAGCAAGCCAAGGCAGACAATTGTCCCGTTACTTCGGTGCAGGTACAACTTATTCAAGATGCTGAATATCAATATGGTGTAGAGAATGGATTCTATACTGAGGATGAAGAGTAAACGGTTCTGATGAGATTCTGTTGGCTCAATATATTGAGTAAGTTGCCGCTTTGTGTGCATCACTTCATTGCGGACTACTTGATTTATCCGCTTATATATTATATTGCCCGCTATCGCAGACGGTTAGTGGACAAGAATATGAGAAATGCCTTTCCTGAATGGACAGATATACAGCGTAATGCTCTGCGCAAACGGTTCTATCATCAGTTTGCAGATGTGGTCGTGGAAACGGTTTGGGGCTATGGTGCCAATGATGCAGAGATGCGTGAGCACCTAACGTTTGAAAACAGCGAGGCATTCAATGCAGCTATCCGTGAGCATAAAGGTGCTATAGCGATGTTGGCACATCTGGGTACATGGGAGTGGATGGCGGATTATGGTAGGCGTGTAGAGCCGGAAGGAATGTATGAACTGAATGTATACAGACGACTGAGAAGTACGTATTTCGACCAGTTGATGCTTGAAATCCGCAGCAAACGTGGCGGTGGATGTGTGGAGAAAGATGTATTGTTACGTCACATGGTACAGATGCGTAGTGAAGAACGATTACCCATTTATGGAATGCTCTGTGATCAGAAACCTTCACCGCGTAACGCGCATGTATGGACCACATTCCTCAATCAGGAAACAGCTATTCTTAATGGTGCCGAAGTGTTGAGCAAGAAGTTCGGATATCCGTGTTTTTATGCACATATAAGCTGTTCGAAACGAGGCTATTATACAGTCACATTTGTTGCCATGCATTCGGAGACCATAACCGAAGAATATGCTCGCCTGTTAGAGCAGAATATTCTCGAGCAACCGCACTTGTGGCTTTGGACGCACAATCGATGGAAGCACCAACGAACGCAACAAACGGAATCAGCCGTAATACCATCAGTTAACCCTGGCTGATAAAACAAATATGCTTTGCAGTGTAGTCATATTGAATTGGAATGGTGCTAAAGTGATGCGCCAATTTCTGCCGTCCGTATTGGAGCACACAACGCTTCCTGATACGGAAGTTGTAGTCGTGGATAACGGCTCTACGGACGATTCCATAGCCTATCTGCAATCTATACAACCGACGCCACTGGCTCAAGCAGCGCACTTTCGACTGATTGCATTTACCGAGAACTATGGTTTTGCAACAGGGTATAATCACGCTATAGCCTCTATGGATAGCGAGTATGTAGTACTGCTTAACTCTGATGTGATGGTTACGGATGGATGGTTAGAGCCGGTTCTAAAGTATATGTCAAATCACGTGGAGGTGGCAGCAGCACAGCCTAAAGTGCTATCATATAAATCCTTACTCGCACATCAGAAGAATGCTTTAGAGCCTGTCACCTTTGAGCATGCCGGTGCAGCCGGGGGATATATTGACCGACTTGGCTACCCGTTCTGCCGCGGCAGAATCATGAGTTTTGTAGCAGAAGACAAAGGCCAGTATGACACCATTGCACCTGTATTTTGGGTGAGCGGGGCAGCTTTCTTTATCCGTACTGCTGTATATAACGAACTTGGTGGATTAGATGACAAGTTTTTTGCCCACATGGAGGAGATAGACTTCTGCTGGCGACTGAACAGCCGTGGCCATGAACTCGTTTGTGTGCCGCAGAGTAAGGTTTATCACCTCGGCGGCGGAGCTCTGGCATATGACAATCCGAGAAAAACCTATCTGAATTTCCGCAACAATTTGCTGATGATCTACAAGAATATGCCGCAACCACACTTGTGTAGAGTGATGATTTGCCGGTTTATTCTTGACTATGTGGCAGCTATACAGGCACTTATAACACTTAAACCTCGTCATTTCGCTGCAATTATCCGTGCGAGAATGGATTATTTGCGCATGAAACAGGATTTTGTGCAGATTAGACAAAAGAATCTCAATCTCGCATCACAACCTTATCCAAAGACCATAGCTCGTCGTTCGATCATCTTCGACTACTTTATCCGTCGAATGAAAGAGTAGGTACTTTTCGTTCATCGTTGAGCAGGCTTGCTTTACTTTCAATTTTTTAGTCACTTTTATAGAGTAGGGGAGAGTACCTCTTCTTAGGCAGATTTGTGATGTAGGACGACCTGCATCAAATCACACAAGTGTAGTATACCGCCGAAAACTTCACAACAGAAACACGTCATGAATTCACACCCTTGTGTAGTTTACACGTGCAAATACGTACACAAATTAAAACGATTACACAAACAAAAACTAGAACTAAAATTTGTTCCACGCTACAGGTATATAAACGAGTAATTCTCTGATAATAATCATATAGCGATAATACTTAAAGTGCAACATTAAGGTTTTGATTCATGTTGATTGTTTCGCGTACGATTGAAATGTGCGCACACATGTGTGTTAGGTATAGTGCAGAAACAGAGTGCGTTGCGGCGATTACTTTATGCGCTTAATATGAAGTACATTGTGCTTGTAATGAGTTGGTTGTAAAGTTTGTTCGTGAATGAAGGTAATCGAGGCTGAGTTTTGACATGTGAATGTTGTATGCGGAAAATTTTTCTGCTCAAAAATTTGCAAATGTGAAAAAGTTTTCGTATCTTTGCAGAAAATTTCGAGGCAATAGAGTGCCTGAAATTGACCAAAATTGTACAACTTTTACGAGAATTGAATAAAATGGACGAACGTGAACGATTAGCCAAAATAATCGAATCTGAGAATCTCACAGCAAAGCAGTTTGCGGAGGAGATAGGAGTGTCTGCTGGTACTATATCGAATATTCTTGGCGGAAGGAACAAGCCGAGTGTGGAAATATACGTGCGTATTTTAAACCGATTCCGCACAATCAGTTCGGACTGGCTAATGCTTGGTGCGGGCAGTATGTATCGCCCGAATGGCGGAGTGACGCAGGCTACACTGTTTGGTGATATGCGGCCGTTGGATAAAGATCAGGAGGTTGGCGATACAACTATAGCCGGTAGCAGTATTCAGCCTGTTGCACAGCAACCAGTACGCCAAGTAGTAGCACAACGGGTGCCGAAGCAGATTGCGCGCATAATCATCTATTATACGGATGGTACTTACGAAGAGCGGTAATAGTTGTTACCGCTTATTTTTTATGAAGACTTATTTTTTACCGTAATTGGGATCAATCTTCCGGTCGGCAATGAAGGTGACAATGACCGTTGCTAAACAACACGCCATAACCATCCAGAAGAAGTTCTGATAGCCGAGCGCCTCTTGGATATATCCGGCAAACATTCCGGGAATCATCATCGAGGCTGCCATGAATGCTGTACATAGCGCGTAATGGGAGGTCTTGAACTCGCCCTCTGCAAAGTACATCATATAGAGCATATATGCAGTGAACCCGAATCCGTAGCCGAACTGCTCAACCGCCAATGCGCTACTTATAGCGATTATATTGTCCGGAAGACAGGTGCTTAGATAAACGTAGCAGAAGTCGGGTAGAGTGATGGCTGCAGCCATCCACCACATCGCTTTTTTCAGTCCTACGCGTGCTGCAAACAGGCCACCGCCTATACCGCCAAGCATGAGAAACAATACGCCGATAGTGCCATATACAAAGCCCACCATCTCGGTTGACAGACCTAATCCGCCATGCTCCTGCGTACCAACAAGAAACGGGTTGATGATCTTGATGAGGAACGCTTCCGGCAGGCGATAAATGAGCATAAATAATATCGCCAGCCACACACCTTTCTTGCGGAAGAACGAGACGAATGTGCGCCCGAACTCGCTGAAGATAGCTTTGGCTGAGCGCTCTCCCTCTTGCAGACTTGGGTGGTCGGCTGCGGGTTTGGGAAGGAAGAACGCGTGCCAGAGGCTGACGAGCGTGAAGATGATAGCCGTGAACAGCAGCGTCAGTTGCCACGCGAGAGGGATATTGCCGGTACGTGTTTCCAATAGTCCGGCAATGACGAGCAATACGCCCTGCCCGAAGATGCTAGACAGACGATAGAACACTGACCGAGCTCCGACAAATGCCGCTTGATGATGGGCGGTGAGGGCTAACATATAGAATCCGTCGGCAGCAATGTCATGAGTAGCCGAGGCGAGCGCCGTGATGAAGAACAACACGAGCATCACAGTGAACAGCCCGATGGATGTTTCGCCGGCAGCAATAGTCTCCGGCGAGGGATGAGGCATACTGAGCGTAAGCAAGGCAAACGCCGCAGTCATCAGAATCTGCATTGAGATAATCCACCAACGTTTGGTGCGGAATATATCCACAAACGGACTCCAGAACGGTTTGATGAACCACGGCAGGTATAGCAGTGAGGTGAACATTGCCATCTCACCGTTAGGCACACCCATTCGCGTGAAAAGCATCACGGAGATATTGTTGACTAAGAAATATGGGATTCCCTCTGCAAAATAAAGCGTCGGAATCCACAACCACGGACTTGTTTTTGACGAATTCATGATGCAAAGATACAACAATTTTATGGAATTTGCAAATTTTTTGCGAATATTCTTGCAAATATGCAAATTTTGTTGTATCTTTGTAGTCAATATGCCTAACCTACGGGAACGCGGCATCATTATATGGGACTATTACTATTATTTCTGGTCATCACGCTGTTGGTATCGTTCTTGTGCTCCACGCTGGAGTCCGTGCTGATGACTACCACTCTTTCTTACATTTCGCTTCGTGAGGACGAAGGCGACAAGGCGGCTATTCTGTTCAAGAAATACAAGCTTGATACCGAGCGTCCGCTGGCGGCAATCTTGTCACTTAACACGATTGCCAATACTGTCGGTTCGGTTGGCATAGGTATGCAAGCTACGCTGGTGTTTGGCAATGCGTGGGTCGGTTTGGTCAGCGCTATTGTGACATTGCTTATTCTTATTTTTGCAGAGATTATTCCGAAGACCATTGGCACGACATACTGGAAGTCGCTGATGTCATTTACTGCATATACGATTCGTGGACTGATAGTTATCATGTTTCCGCTGGTTCTGTTGGTACACTATATCACCAAAGCGTTCCGCAAGGAGGATACATTAGGTGACAATGCCGTGTCGCGTGAGGAAGTGAGTGCCATAGCCAATGTGGGCGAAGAGGAAGGTGTGATTGAGCAGGACGAGAACAAGATCATCCAGAATATTATCCGTCTGGATGAGATTAAGGCATTCGAAGTAATGACCCCTCGTGTTGTGGCTGCTATTGCTCCGGAAAAGATGACGCTGCGTGAATATTATGACAGCGATGCCTATGACCATTTCTCGCGAATCCCTGTATATGCCGAATCGCCGGAGTTCATCACAGGCTATGTGCTGCGTGACGATGCACTGGAAGACCTGGCAGAAGATCATTTCGATACCAAACTCGGCGACATCAAGCGCTCGCTGCCGTACTTCAATGAAGATACATCAATCTCCGATATCTTCGATGCCATGCTCAAGCAGAAGAGTCAGATAGCACTGGTGATTGACGAGTACGGCTGTTTCCAAGGCATCATCACGCTGGAGGATATTATTGAGACCATCTTCGGTTTCGAGATCATCGACGAGAATGATGTCATCACCGATATGCAGCAATATGCGCGTGAACGTTGGCAGAAACGTCAGAAACGTATTGCCAAGCACGCGAATGTCTCTGCTGTTGTGCCTAATACGATGGCGGACAATGCGCCTGAATAATCCCATATGAATCGTACTGATTACGACAACTTGCTTACCCTGCTACGTAACGCCATTGATGGCGGGAGTAGGGCGTTGCCGTCTGCTCCCAATTGGCAGATAGTGATGCAACAGGCGCGTGTGCACGGCGTGGAACCGCTTGTCTATGACGCGGCACTCCGTCTACCGGAAGAGCAGCGACCGGACAAGACATTGGCGGTGCAGATGAAACAGGTTTGCCTCTATCAGATGCAGCAACAGACGCTCTGGCTACCGCGTATCAAGGCTGCCGTGATGGCGCTACGTGAGGCTGGTATAGAGCCAGTGCTGCTCAAAGGATTCGGGTTGGCAGATCTTTATCCAAAACCGTATTTGCGCAGTTGGGGTGACGCAGATATTTGGGTAGGCATTAAGAACTACCACGCCGGTTGCAAAGCTTTGCGTGAGGCGTTTCCTGAGGCTATTCATCATGACGAGGAATATGAGGAACTCAAACATTATGGTATCGTCTTTCCCGACGGCAATGCAATCGAACTGCACCGCGTAACGATGGATTTCCCGACGCCTAAAGAGGAAGCGTATTGGCAAACATTGGAAGTGCCGGCGATGACTTATAGCAATCAGCCATCAGCAGTCAGCCATCAGCAGTTAGCGTTGGAGGGATTGATTCTTACGCCAAGTGAGCCGTTCAATATATTGTTTGTTTTCTTGCACGCGTGGGAACATTTCTGCGGTTCGGGTACACCGCTTAAGCAGATTTTGGATATCGCCCTGCTTGTCAAGCGTGATTACAATCCATTATCGGCAGAAGTTAAAACTCTGTACGATGGTTATCTGCGGGACAACCTCAGTCGTTTCCATGTACAGGAAGCCTGGCAATTGATAGCTTTTGTGGTGGATTATGTCACCGGTGTTCAGTTGCCGCTGTATAAAGCAATCAGCAATCAGTCAGCAGCAATCAGTCAACAGCGGTTTCTTGAGCGAGTGCTGCAAGAGGGACAATGTCGCCCGAAGGAGTACGAGTTGGGTGGGGCAGACCGCTATGATGAACGTGAGCGCGTGAAGCAGTTGCCAGTTTGGCGCAGGAAGATTATGACCCTGCAAGGACGATTTGCCAATGCCCGGTTCCTTAAACAATATGCACCCGCGTACGCGCGCCACGTGCTGTGGGCAAATATCCGCAAAGGTATACGCCGAACGATCCGCCGCGAAAGGATGATTGACTATTGATTTGCCTTTTCGAGGTTGCAAATAGGCGTGTAATGTGTGACTCTGCACATTTTTTTGCCAAAAGATTTGCAAATATCGGAAAATTATTGTACCTTTGCATCCGCTTTTGAGAAATCAGAGCGTGTATGGTGGTCTTAGCTCAGTTGGCAGAGCATCGGATTGTGGTTCCGAGTGTCGTGGGTTCGAGCCCCACATTCCACCCCAAAAGTCCCAAATGGGGCTTTTTTGTGTGTAAGAGGGGCATCTCATCCACGACCGTGGGTTCTCCGCCACTGCGCTCTGTCGATCTGCTCACTTCGTTCGCTGTGCGAGCCCCACATTCCACCCAAAAGGCGAACTTCGGTTCGCTTTTTTTGTTGTAGTTGCGTGCAATTTGCAGAAATATACGATAATTTGCAAAAAAAATGTCTGTATATTTGCAAATGTCGAAAAAAAATCGTATCTTTGCACCGCAAAGTGTGTGCAATAACCATAACCAACAATATATAATCATGATTGAACATTTAATTCCTGCGTGGATGTTAATCCCGTTTGTAGTGATGCTTCTATGCATCGCTATCCTGCCTCTTATCCCTCATGTAGGTGAGTGGTGGGAAGAGAACATACACAAGTTGTATGTTTCACTGATACTTGGTGTGCCGGTTGGTATCTGGCTGTGCATCAATGGTATGAGCCACGAATTGATTCACCAGATGATTTACGATTATGTGCCGTTTATCTTGCTGCTGATGGCATTGTTTGTTACCACCGGCGGTATCTGTATCCGTGGAGACTTAAAGGCTACGCCTCTGACGAACACCATCATCATGGCTATCGGCTGGGTGCTGGCTTCGTTTATGGGAACGACCGGCGCTGCCATGCTTCTGATCCGTCTGCTGCTTGAGACTATCAAGCAACGCAAGTACAAGGTACACACCGTGCTGTTCTTTATCGCTATCGTAGCCAACTGCGGTGGTCTTCTCTCGCCGCTGGGTGATCCCCCGTTGTTCCTGTTGTTCCAAAAGGGAACACCGTTCATGTGGTGGATGCAGAACATGTTGCCCGAATGGGCTGTAACAGGTGCATTGCTGCTGGGTGTTTACTTTATTGTGGATATGTATCTGTATCGCAAAGAGCCGACTGCCAACATTATGGCTGACGTGCGTGAGGCAAAGAAACTCACTATGAGCGGACTTATCAACATCGTATGGTTGCTCTGCGTTATCTGCTCGACGATGTTCATCAACTCGACGTATATCCCTGCTATGGGAGAGCATGACGCTCCGTGGTACCTGAAACTCCTGCGTGAATGGGCATTCATTATTATCATCGCCCTGAGTTGGCTCACTACGGCTAAGAAAACGCGTGAAGACAACAGCTATAGTTGGGTACCTATTCTCGAGGTGGCTTGTGTGTTCCTCGGCATCTTCGCTACGATGACCCCCGCGCTGATGTTCTTGCAGCAGAATCCGCTGCCTGTTGATCAGCCGTGGCAGTTCGTATATTGCACTGGTGCCCTTTCTGCATTCCTCGACAACGCACCTACAGCAATGGTATTCCACGCTACGGCAACGACCTTGCCTGTAGGTGAGGGTATTACTGCTGTGGCTGGTATTGCTCCGGAGTTTATGAAGGCAATCTCTATGGGTGCCGTATTCTTCGGTGCACTGACCTATATCGGTAACGGACCTAACTTCATGGTTAAGTCTATCGCTGAGCAGAGCGGTATTGATATGCCGTCGTTCTTCGGCTACATGATTAAGTTCTCACTGATTGTCTGCTTGCCGATCTACGTGATTGTTCAGTTGATCTTCATCTAATAGTCAGCAGCCACATCTGGCTGCTCGCTTTAGCGAGCTGTGACTAATGAGAAAACGCTTATCTGACATGTTCGGATAGGCGTTATCTCTTTTATGCAGTTACGGATAGTGGCGCCTGTGGTGATGACGTCATCCACAAGCAGAATATGTTTCTTGTGCCAATGAATAGGTTCAGGTATGTGGAATGCACGCTCAACGTTGGTCTTACGCTCTGCATCCGTCAGTTGGGATTGTTTTGGGGTATTGATGACGCGGAGCAGGGTAGTGGTGTCAATAGGCAGATTCAGCACAGACGCTAATCCGCGGCATATATATTCGCTTTGGTTGTAGCCTCGTTCATTCAGTCGCCGGGGATGAATAGGTACCGGCACGAGCAGGTCGATGTCGTCAAAGAAGCCCGTTTCCTGCCATTCAAGTGCAGCTTGTCTGCCGAGAAACTCTGCCAATTCGGGGCGCTCGGAGAATTTCGCAGCGTGGATGACTCTGACTAGGTCATCGTTATAGTGTAGCCATGAGCCGCCGCGCACAAACCTCGGTCTGTCCCAGTGTTTGCGTGGGCGGTTATTGATGTCGTTGAAGAGCATTTCCACATTGTTCTCGCGCAATATATGATGCTCGGTGCGAGGCAACTTCCTGAGGCAGTCCTCACACAACGTATTATACGTATCTACCCCTCGTTGGCACACAACGCACAACGAGGGGTAGAATATTTCAAGAACGCTTGCAAACATGCTTTATTATCACGTAAGCAATGCCTATGCCGAACAACGCAATCAGTACGATGCTGAGTTCGTGGCTGTACTCGTTGATCAGGTCTGCCTGACCGTGAGCTACATAACCCAACACTGCGAGCACTGTGTTCCACAGGAATGCGCCGAGGAAGGTGTAGAGTAGGAATTGTCCAAAAGGCATCTTGGCTAAACCGGCAGGAATACTGATCAGTTGTCGGATAGCAGGTATCAGTCGACCGATGAACGTGGATATCTTGCCGTGCTCGTTGAAGTAATCTTCAGCCTTACGTACTTTGTCGCTGTCCAGCAGAAGCAGATGTCCTAACTTACTGTCTGCGAATTTGTATATAACCAAACGCCCGAGCCATAGTGACAATAGGTAGTTGATGATTGCGCCGAGCATCGCACCAATCGTGCCGGAGAGAACAATCAGAGCCACATCCATGATATAGTTGCCCGTCACGCACAGCACGCTGTCAGGATTACCTGCCACATAGGCTGCCGGAGGAATAACCACCTCGGAAGGGAAGGGTATAAACGACGACTCAACAGCCATCAGCGCCACTATGGACGCGTGACTCATGTGTGCCGTGTACCACGCAGTTACCGAATCAATTAATGTCATAAACTATCAACTGTCAACTGTCAATTATCTGCGTCTCATCCACGCCGGTTGTTCCTCTGCGCCTGCCAGAGCGTCATCATCGTCAAAGTCGATGAAATCCATCACATCGCTCTTCACCACATTCGGCTGTGCGGCTGGTTGAGCGGGTTGTGTCGGAGTTTCCGGAGTCTCTAAATCTTCCGGCTCGTCTGGAGTTTCGGGATTCTCTGGAGCTTCCGGTTCTTCCGGAGTCTCTGACTCAACCGGATAGAAGCGATCCATTGCATCCTCGATGGTCTCAGGCTGCTGCGTTACCTTGGGCTCTTCCTCTTGCGGGGCAGGGTTGGTTATATCCAACGGGATAGCATTGATGCCCGGTATATCGCTTACGCTGTATCCCGTAGCGATGATTGTTACGCGTACATCGTCGCCCAATGTGTCGTCATAGCTGGCACCCCACTGAACTTCTACCTCGTCGCCTACCTGCTCAACGAACGCTGTAATCTGGCTGAACTCGTTCATGCGGATAGCATTCTCGTGCGAGCAGTAGAACTGCAACAGCACACGCGATGCACCGCGCACGTCGTTGGTGTTCACCAGCGGGGACTCCAGTGCGTTCCGTATAGCTTTGGTGATACGCTCCTCGCCACTCGCCTGACCAACGTTCATGATAGCCACGCCGCCTTTCTTGAGTGTGTTATATACATCGGCAAAGTCCGTATTGATATATCCTGGTACAGTTATGATCTCCGCAATCGACTTTGCGGCATTAGCCACTACATCATCGGATTTGTCGAAGGCGTTCGGCAAGTCGAGGTCGGGGAAGATCTTGCACAGCTTCTCATTGTTGATGACCAGCAGTGCATCTACGTGTTCAGCCAGTTCAGCTACACCGACCAGCGCCTTACGGATCTTCGGTTTGCCCTCAAACGCAAACGGTATAGTTACTATACCTACGGTCAGGATCTCCATTTCTTGTGCCACCTCGGCTACGATAGGGGATGCACCGGTACCTGTACCTCCACCCATTCCGGCGGTGATGAACAACATCTTTGTGCCGTCATCCAACGCTTCGCGGATACGGTCACGGTTCTCGTTGGCGAGTTCGCGTGCGCGTTCAGGTTTGCCACCTGCGCCGAGTCCCGGACCGAGTTGCAGTTTCGATGGTACACTCGATTGCCCGAGGGCTATACGGTCGGTATTACAAACAAGGAAACTGACATCGCGGATGCCCATCTTGAACATGTGATTCACAGCGTTGCCGCCACCGCCACCGACGCCCATTACTTTGATGATGCTCTCGGCCTCCAAATCCAGTGGTAAAGGTATAATCTCTGTCATAATGCTTTGTATTTTTCGTGTTAATAGTCTTTATTCTTTTAGCGCAGCGGTCTTTATTCTTTTAGCGCGCAGCGCGGTCTATTTTTTAGAAGTCTTCTCCTCCGAACAAGTCCGTCAACTCTTTTCGGAACTTCCCGAGCACGGTTTGCGGTTGAGGTTCCTCGTCCGGGTGCTCTTCTCTATATACTTGCCCGAGTAGCAGTGTACCGATCAGTGGTCCGTACAACGGCTGGTAATACTCGGTGTCGGTATCTGCTGCAAGCCATTGTGCGTGCGAGCCGTATTCGATGGGGATAGTGGTTTTCTTCTTGAGGAAAGGTACAATCCCTCGCAGCATCGATGCACCTCCTGTCAGATAGATGGCACTTATGCCTTCCGTCTTCTCAACTTCTGCAAGCAGTGGCATCAGAATCTCGTTCACGCGGCAGGCAATGATTGAACTCAGGTTCCCGAGCGTCACAATCAGCGGCTCTTCGCCTTCACGGGCAGCGGGAATACGCAGACCTTTATCGACATCAGTAGGCTTTAGACTCAGTGTTCCCCATTTGCATTTGAGTTTCTCGGCGTTCACGGCAGATATTCCGAGCGTCTCTATATCATGGCTCACATGATATCCACCGAGCGGCACAACTTTCGTCAGTTGGAACTGGTTGCCGTTGTATATTGTCAGGGTAGTGGTCTGTGCACCCATATCGATGACCGCACAGCCGCTCTCACGCTCCTCGTCGGTTGTCAGGGCTGTGATGCAGGCGTCGGGGATTACCTCGCGACTGAAGATGGCTAAACCCGCACGTTTGATGGTGTCGTCCATCTTCGTGCAATACTCCTTGCGCATCACGAACGCCGTTGCGTAGAGCGTTATATCTCTGCCTATTACGCCCAGAGGCTTTTCGTCATAATCCTGTTCATCCACTTCCCAACGCTCGGGCAGTACGGTCAACACACCCGCTGCCGGCGTGCGTGCCTCAATCTTCTCCGAGCACTCGCGGATCATCTCATTGAGCAACTTCTGCTTGATCTCTGTACGGCGCTGCTGGCGATGAGCCTCAACATGCACCGACTGCAACGAACGGCCGCCGAGGCACACGAAGATGTTCTTGAGCTCACCGCGACCTACGCGGTTGTTGAGTTTCTTCCAGGTCTCGTTCAGTACAAACCCCACATCGCTGGAGTTCGTCGGAATACCTTTCTCCACGCTCTGGTGACGGCTGGAAGTCTCGCAGCCGAGGATGTGAAACGTGTTGTGACGCTCATCCCAGTCAGCTGCTATCGCTCGCACACACGAGCTGCCGATGTTCATCGCTACGATGGGTTGTGGTAAATCTGTCTTTCTAACCATATTATTTTCTGCCTATTATCTGTCCTTTGTATTGTAAATCTATCTGTTTGTATTCGGGATACCCGATTCGCTCAAATCCTTCCTCATAGAGTTTCTGCAAGGCATTCAGGCGTTTCTCTGCGCCGCTGAGCGAACCGAGGATGATTGTATATTTATGCTCGTCGTCCACAGCCTCAATCATCTTCGGGGTGATGACGCGGATGGTGTGAATCTTCTCGCGCCAGAACCGGTTGTTTTGCAGCCAAATGACGAAGTCGTACATCTCTCCTTCTGCCTGCTGCTTGCCTATACGCCCGCTGACCACAGTAACAGGGGTGCTTACCGATGCCCGAACCGGCATCACTTTCCGTTCGGAATCCAAGTAATACACCTCATCGCCTTTGATCAGCACAACAGGTTGTCGTTGCTTGACAACGATGCGCACCTCTCCGTTCGCCCGTTCGTGACACTCCGCACGACGCAACATAGGGTGGGTGAGTAGGTGTTGCTCAATCTCATGACTGCTTATCTTCGACAGCGGCTCGCCCACTTTCCACAAACCTGCCTGGTGTAACTGTTGCTGCAACTCGCCTACGCTGACGTATTGCCGCTCGGTGCTGTCCTTGATGATAATAGTAATCTTCGTGCATACGGGATCTGCAGCTCTGCGCGAACCCGCCACGCCTGCCGCTATCACGATGACAGCCAAAGCCACCACCAGCACTCCGTTTACTATTGTTCGTTTACTAATCACTTTAACTCTTTAACGTTTCCGCAATAGCGGGAACCAGCCTGTCTATATCTCCCGCACCTATCGTCAGCACAGCCACCGGCGCCATTTTCTGCGCGCGCACGCCGATCTCTGTCAGTAGCGCTTCTTTGCTTAGCAGGTGCTTGTCTTTTAGAGAGATCTTGCTGAGCAGCATTTCCGAGTTCACACCATCTATCGGCAACTCGCGTGCCGGATAGATAGGCAGCAATATTACCTCATCCAAAGTGGAGAGTACAGCTGCAAACTCATCTGCAAAGTCCCGTGTGCGCGTATATAAGTGCGGCTGGAAGATACCTAACAAGTATCGTTCGGGGTATAACTTCCTCACCGAAGCGATCGACGCGGCTATCTCTTGCGGATGGTGCGCGTAGTCGTCAATGTAGGCTATCTGTGGTGTTTGCACATGGATATTGAATCGTCTGTGTACACCCTTAAATGTAGCCAACCCTGTGCGCACTTCATCCTCCGTCACGCCGTTCAACAGGGCTATGGCTGCCGCTGCAACGCTGTTCTCAATGTTCACCCAAACCGGCACGCCCAATTGTATTTCCCCGATGACTCCGTCGGGATAATGCAAGTCGAATATTATTGTCGCATCTTTAGTCACAATATTCGCTGTATAAAAGTCCGCCCGTGTATCATTGGTAGAGTAGGTGAGTACCCGCGCTGGGCTTTGAATATGCAGCTTGTTTTGGAGTCCGTACTTGAGCAATATGGTGTTCGATACAAGCGAGCAGTAGTGCTCAAAACTCTCCCTGTAAGCTTCCGGTGTGCCGTATATATCCAGGTGATCAGGATCGACACTTGTCACCACAGTCATATACGGCCTCAGGTGATGAAAACTCCTGTCGAACTCATCCGCCTCAACCACCACATAATCGCTCTCACTGTCCAACAGCAGGTTTGTCTTGTAGTTCTCGCTTATACCGCCGAGGAAGGCGTTTGTGCCGATGTGCGACTGCTTGAGCAAGTGTGCAAGGATGGTGCTGGTAGTAGTCTTTCCGTGTGTGCCGGCTACGCATAGCGGTTTCTTGAGTGAGGTGATTTTTCCCAGTGCTTCTGCGCGTTTCTGTATATGTGCTCCGAGTGCAGCCAAATACTGATATAGTGCAGTGTCTCTTGGCACCGCAGGCGTCCACACAACCTCCAGACTTTCCGCTGCAAACGGTAGGAGTTCGATGTTGTCCTCATAGAAGACGTTTATTCCCTCGCTCTCCAGTGCCCGCGTCAGGTCGGATGGTGTACGGTCATAGCCTGCCACGGTATAGCCTTCATGCTTGTAATACCGAGCCAAGGCACTCATTCCGATGCCCCCGATGCCCAAGAAAAATATCTGTTTATCCATTATGCTACATTTAAGCGTACAAAGTTACGAAAAAAAAATGATATTTGCAAATGTTTTTTCATTTTTTTGCAAAAAAATCATTAGTGTTCACAAAATAGGTTGATGCGATAATATTAAAAGAAAAATACATAAAAAAATGATGATTGATTTTAGTGCTCCGCACATGTGAATTATTCCGCTAAAATGCTCTTATAAGTGAACTTAACGATCATTTTATCCGAATATTTCACATCTGTACCAGATAAAATCAATCATCACAAAATACCAAAAATACATTCACATCCAAATCGAAAAGTTGAACAAAAAGTATATAATACTATGTATTATATAGTATAAGGTGAAAAAATGAAAATTTTGGGTGTTATCTTATGGTTATCTTATGGATATATTGTGGTTATCATGTGGTGAGAGTACGTAAACGGACCGTAAACGACTCGCAAACGGAACGTGAATGGCTCATCTCAGACGTACGTTTTTCGGGGCTCTTGTCATAGTACAAGTTCATGAAAATCGTGGGGGATTTGGGGAAAATGGCAAAAAAAATCGTGGGGGATTTAGGATTTTTTGCATAAGTCATTTATTTTCAGCAAGAATAAAAAAGAGTATCAGCGACCAATGCCGCTGATACTCTTTTGTATATTTTTTGAGTGTTGTTTCTCTTATTTATGGTATTTGGTCGTTAATTGTTTGGAGTGTTTTTTACTATATTTATTTAGTAATGCTATATCATATTTTCTTGCTAACTTCTCTATGTGTGCTTCATTGCATAATGATCTCAGTAAATCACGATCAGCAGCTGCCGCAAATTGATTACTCCTAAGTAAATAAGCAATATAGCAGTCGTTTGCCATTAGTTGAGGCTCAACAACATCCTCCTTGTCAATGCCGGGAAATAATGCATAAACAGATTCATCAACCGTATAGATTGTTTGATTCGGCTCTGCCGGTTTAGGTTCTTGTACATGAGGGGCACTCCCTTGTTGAGCAACGCTATAGGAAGCTGAGACAGTTTGCTTCTCATCTTGAACACGTTGTGCAGCACCTTGCGGGGCAATAGATGGCATAGGATTGCTGTTTTCATTCAAGAATTCAATCACATATCCACGTGCTACAGCACGCAGGCGCCAGGCCACAACAAAAAATCTTATTGAGGTTACGGTTGTAATGTTTATGATTTGCTGATTACCTGTAAGTTCTGCATTCTTGTACATCTCACTAACTGCATTGCGGGTAACAGTTTCCTTTCTTAAGCCACCAACTCCTAATACATACAAAGCGCTCCATTCGCCTTCTACATACTTTACAATTCGGTAGTTGTCTTGAGAAAGCAATACATCTGTTTGCACCGGATCATTTTTGTACAATGATGAGTTAAAACCACACCCTGTCATTAGTACTACAATTGTACCAACAAACAAATACATGAATAAATTTTTCATACTGATAAAATTTGTTATGTTTTGCCTACTCTTTATCGGATTTTCGGCTTACTCCGGTTATATAATGATTTATACAAAAAACGTGAGCCAACTGCTATTAGTTCATTCGGGCTACCACACCCATCACATCCAATTATGCAGACAACTCACGTCGTAACGCGAGCGTCATGCATTATTCTCGGAATGTGATTTTTCAATGTGGTAGATTGAATGAATCCTCAAATAAAGCAAACGCTTCGTATTTTTAATATGTTTCAGCGCAACACTATGCGCTTGGTTGTATTCTTTTTAATATTATAAATCCCCTGACCAGCCGTGACCTAAGTCCCAATGTTCATCGTAACGGAACTCAAAGTAGGGCAGGGCAAAATATTTCTCTATCAGTTCTGTCAATTCATCTTCAATGTTCTTTGCCCATTGACCTACAAACACAATAAACTTATCAATATTCCACGCAACGCGCCCACGCGGTACTTGCGTGTAGTCGCCACTGAACTTTGTGGGTTCGTGCTTGGCTAGCGCACGGAAATACTGCTTTTGCCAAATCTGGCGATGCAACGTCTGGTAATTGATGAAAGGCAAACCTTTGTCTGCGGCCTCCTCAACCATCTTGGGTGTCAATTCTTTCTTATAGACGCCAAAGAAATCATGTTCCTCGGGATCGTACCAGAAGATTCCAACAGCAGGCATCGGCTCGTCAAAAGACTTCATGTCTGCCATGATTTTTTCTTTCTCGCTATGTGATAAAGTGGTCATAAGTAAGCTGTTAGTTTATGCGCGTGAAATAAAAATCTTCGTACTCTTCTTCTCCTCCTAAACGAAGAACCATTTCTGTTTGCGTCAAGTTCATTATTGTAAAAACAGCTGTGGATTCTCTTTCGTTTGTGCCATAGATATTATTCCCTTCCTGAATCCATGTTCCCGAGAGATCGTAAACTAATCCTTTCCACGAGAATGTATGATCAGCATTCACCGTTAGTGTCTCTGCAACATCTTCGTAACCATCGTCGGATTCGAACACTTTATTACAGAACCATATTCCTACGATTGATGGTTCGGTGGGGGCAATAGGAATGATATCGTTGTTATTATTATTGTTGTTATTGCCATCTGTTTGGGTGAAAGTAACCGTTTGCATGCTGCCATAGAGTTGCATTCTAATGGTCATAGTTTTCGCCTTGATGTCGTACGTCCCGGAAAGCACATCACCAACTTTTACTTGACCATCTGCATCGCCAGTAACATTAGTCACCGTGATGAAGACGTTAGGACTGCTAACTTTGTACGAGCCACGGATAACACCATTAGCATATCCGGACATTATTATATAGCACTCGTCGTCGATGAAAGATGCTTCAATGTTAGTCTGCAGCACTTTTCCTGTCCACTTAGTGCCATCCAGGTCGTTGGTAGCAACTGGGTTGTTCTTGTCACAGCTTGCGAATGTCAGACCTAACAGGCAAAAGATTGCCATAATAAGATTCTTTGTTTTCATAAGTATTTTGGTTATAGTTTGACAAATCTAACCATTGCGACTGCAAAGGTACAAAAAATATTTGATATTTGCAAATATTTCGGACATTTTTGTTCGGCAAGTACATAAAAAACAATATCAGCGACGCTTGCCGCTGATATTGTTTGGATTATTCGCCCAATGGAAATGGGTGGGAGAATGTGTTAGTTATGGAGTGTCGGTTATTTGGACAACTTCTCAAAATTGATCTTTTTGAGTTTGCCGTTCTCCATCTTCACGATGCAGTTTTCTCCATCGATAATGGAATCAATGGTTCCTTTCTGATATTTACCACCCGCTTTAACAGTTACAACATCTCCGGTGCTGAATGCCTCTTGTGCGGGTTTCGGGCGCTTGGCATATACGCGCACCTGCTGCATAGTGAAGATACCGGCCGTAAGGGTTGTAACAAGACCATCTACGAAACCCGTACGTGTACGCACTTGGCACGGTTGGTCGGCGGGTGTTGCAACAGAAGTCCATCCGAGAGGAAGTAATCCCCAGAACAAATAGCATTGACGGCCTTTGGCATACAGGTAGGGTGTTCCTTGTACCTCATTGTAAGTCTGCACGCCGGTTCTTGTTACCAAACAAGAAGGCATCAGTGTCAATACGCCCAATAAAAGCAGAATAATTGATTTTTTCATTTTATTTAGCGGCGGTTATATCCCATCGCCCCATCGGTTTGTTATGAATTATTGATTAAAATATTTTGTGTGTTCAAACAAATGAGCGTGCAAAGGTACAAAAAATAATTGATATTTGCAAATGATTTGTATCAAGTGACATGTCAACGTACAAAAATTAAGGATTTTTAGTAAAAAGCGAGAAAATATGACAAGGAAATTTGCAAATATGCAATAATTATTGTATCTTTGTAACCGGTTTTGACTGAAGGCGCAGTAAGCTGAAAGCAAAACGGGATATAGTTCAGCCCGGTTAGAATGCCTGCTTTGGGAGCAGGAGGTCGTGAGTTCGAATCTCGCTATCCCGACAAAACAATCTGCGGCAATTGCCGAACTTGGGGTATTAGCTCATCTGGCTAGAGCGCGACACTGGCAGTGTCGAGGTGAGCGGTTCGAGTCCGCTATACTCCACAACAAAAGGTCGCATAGAGGCGACCTTTTATGGTAAATATAGAAAATAAAACCAAATAAACCCTGATTATTGATTTTATGTACTGCGTACCATGAAATCTTTGTAGAACTGACTTATTTTCAAATAAATTTGCCATAACTCAGTTCTACAAATCTTTCATCTCTTCGAGATAAATCAATAATCAGCAATAAACATAAATAAAAATCATTAGCCTCAATAGAAACATTAACCTATAAATAGATTTATTATGGAAAAACCTTATGTTCTTGGAATCGACATGGGCGGCACCGGCACAAAGTTCGGTATAGTAGATGCCCGTGGTAATGTACTTCAATCCTCCTCAATCAAGACTCCGGATTATCCCGACATCAACGACTACTGCGATGCACTGTGTGCAGAACTGAAGAAGATCGTTGACGCTTTCGGCGGCATTGAGAATGTACGCGGAGTAGGTGCAGGTACACCGAACGGTAACTATTATACCGGTTGCATTGAGTATGCTCCGAACCTGCCGTGGAAAGGCGTTGTGCCGTTTGCCAAACTTATTCAGGAGAGAATGGGTGTTCCCTGCCGCATTACCAACGATGCCAATGCAGCTGCTATGGGCGAAATGACCTACGGCGCAGCTCGCGGAATGAAAAACTTCATTGAGATTACACTGGGTACCGGCGTTGGTTCGGGTATAGTAATTGACGGAAAGATTGTATATGGTCATGACGGTTTTGCCGGTGAGCTTGGTCACACGAAGATTGTTCACGGACCGGAAGGTCGTCAGTGCGGTTGCGGTCAACGCGGATGTATTGAGGCGTACGCTTCGGCTACAGGTGTGGCTCGTTCGGCAAAAGAGATCATCGAGAACTCAACGAAGGAGACCTCGCTGCGAAAACTCGATACCATCACATCCTACGACGTATTCAAAGCAGCCGAGGCTGGTGACGAGGTGGCTAAAGAGATATTTGACTTCACAGGCGAGATGCTCGGCAAGAAACTGGCTGACTTCGTGGCATTCTCCGCTCCCGAGGCAATTATATTGTTCGGCGGCTTGACGAAATCCGGTCACTGGATTATGGATCCGATTGAGAAAGCGCTGAATGACAATGTGATGCCGTTGTGGAAGAACAAAGTCAAACTGCTCGTCTCGACCCTGAAAGACTCTGATGCCGCTATTCTTGGTGCAAGTTCATTAGCCTGGGATGTAGAGGCACTTTCTCCTATGCGCGCGTGATAAGGCTGCTCTATCAGTTTCCGACTTGGATGCAACAACTCTATCGAGGCGTTACCTGGCGACAGGTGATGCCCGATAGGCGTGTGGCATATCTGACGTTTGATGACGGGCCTATTCCTGAAGTCACGCCGGCAATCCTTGATGTACTGAAGCAGTATAAGGTCAAAGCCACATTCTTTGTGGTAGGCGAGAATATACAAAAGTACGCGCCCATATATGCGCGCGTGATAGAAGAAGGTCACAGGGTAGGGAATCACACCTATCACCATGTGAAGGGAAGTAAGTGCAGCTTGGATGAGTACCTGCGCGAGGTGGAAGCGTGTGAGGAAGCGATTAGAAGTCAGAAGTTAGATATCAGAAGTCAGAAATCAGAGGTCAGGTTATTTAGGCCTCCGTACGGGAAGATGAAACCGAGTCAGAAGCGTGCGATCCTTGAGCGCGGGTACAAGATTGTGCTGTGGGATGTGCTGACGCACGATTATAATCGCAATTACTCACCCGAGAAGATGCTCCGCATAGTGCAGCGTTATACACGTGACGGCAGTATCATCAATTTCCACGACTCGGTTAAGTCCGGTCAGCGAACGATAGAGGTTCTGCCCAAAGTCATTGAATGGCTGCAATCAGAGGGTTACCAAATAGAAGTGCTGTGACCAAACGATTTGATGTCATATTTCTCATCACCGGTTTGATTGTTCAGGTGCTTGTGTTTTTGTTTGCACCGACGCATTGGCTGTCACTGGTCAGCGGGCTATTGGGGATCACTTCGGTTATACTTTGTTCGCAAGGAAATATATGGACATTTGCGTTTGGCTTTGGTCAGATCATCACCTACGCAATCCTCTGCTGGATGGAGCGATTCTACGCAGGAATAGCGATGAACGCGTTCTATTTCCTCACACAGATTTACGGCATCTGCGCGTGGCAAAAGCTGCGAACGGGCAACTCAGCAATCATTGCACCTTGTTCGATGCGGATTGCGCGATTCCTGATGCTTTGCGGCGTCGTGGCTGTGGCGTCGGTAGGAGTGGGGTGGCTGCTGCAACAATACACCGACGACACACAGCCGTATCTGGATGCCATCACGACGGTGTTTTCCGTGTTAGCACAGATATTGATGATCATGGCAATACGCCAGCATTGGTGGTTGTGGCTGCTGGTGGATATACTATTTGTCGCAATGTGGATCAGTGCCGGCAACTGGAATATGGTTATGCAGTATGGTTTCTGGTGCATTAACTGCGTGTATGGCTTGCTCCGTTGGAAAGAATTGGCGACAAAATAACGAAAAATGCACCCTTTGCATAAAAAAAAATCGCATAACTCTTGCATATATCAAAATTTTTTTGTATCTTTGCAAGCGAATTGTGTGACAATGTCAAAAAAATCAGTCATATTATTGCTTACCTTATTGGTAATCAGTATACCGCGCGTGTTTGCGGGTAGTGCAGATACTCTGCACACTACGTACGTAGTTAAATCCGACTACGTGCCTACGCATGTAGTGACCATCTCTGCCGGAGGCGGATTACACGCTCTGTTGCCCACTTTGACGCAAGAGGGAAAAGATATGATCGGCTTAGGCAAGAGTGTCGGAGCCGGTGCGCAATTGCAAGCTACCTATACCTATTACTTCCATAAATACGTTGGCATAACTGCCGGATTAGGCTTTGAACTCTATACCGGCAACATGAACGGAGCATTTACCGACAGCGTCTATCTGTACGACTCGCATCCGAACAACCAGATGTACTATTGGTTGTACAACAAGTACATTGATTTTAAGGAACGGGAGCAATTGTACATGCTGACTATCCCGGTAGGTATCACGGGGCGCGTCAATGTGACGGATCCCATTCAATTGCGCGGTACAATAGGCTTTGGCATGAACGCTATCGTCGGCTCGCATTACAAAGGTCAAGGACAGATGGAGGCAACCGGTTACTATCCGGATTATGAATTGCATTTCGATCCCGATCTGCCACAGCACGGCTTCAGTAATTATTTTATGGGCGGTTATAGCGGCTCGATTGCCAACACATTCCCGGTGAGCATGTTTATCTTTGGTGACTTCGGTATGCATTATCAGTTCACCCGTCGCTACGGCTTGTACGCAGGTATCTATATCAGTTACACCTGCTTCAATGCTATCCGCCCGACAGTAGATGAGGTTGGCAACCGTCCTGAACTGGTGAAGTACGATATGGCAACCCGGCAATGGGAATACTCGGGTATCATCAACTCGAAGTTCGTTCAGGCGCTCAATCCGCTGTCCGTGGGTGTTAAGATAGGCTTCACGCTGACATTCCTCGACCCGATCAAATGCAACTGCGAGAACTGGTAAAAACAACAGATACGAATCAAACAATAGCGGACATCGTTGGATGCCCGCTATTTTGTTGTTGCTTAGGAGTTATTATTTCTCCACGAGACGAATGCCACGTGCGTAGCAGCAGGGGTGTGACTGGAAGATGACTCCCTTGGCGTTCATCGCTACGCGATAAGCGTCCTCACCGTTCTTGGTGGATGTCCAGTAGTCACCGAGTTCGTTGCCCATGCGGAACTCACCCGTGCAGTTGATGAAACCTGTGAAGGGGAAGAGAATGAAGTTGCCGTTCGGGCCAATAACTTTGTAACCGCCGTCTTTCAGTTCTTTCCACTCGCACTTCTCGTAGAGTTCGGTGAACTGCTTCTTGCTGGGCACTTGTTTGCCAAATTTCTCGATAGCCTCATCGTAGGTCATCAAGCCGTCCTCGTTGATTACTCTCCACTTCGTGCCGCTCGGCAATCCGAGGTCAACGAACGGAGCGGTAGCTGCTTTCTTCTTGGTTGCGCCGTCGGGCGAAACAAACGGTTGAACCGGCTCCTCGTCTGCCACTGCAGCAGGTTGTGCGGGCAGTTCGTCCTCTACAAACGCTTCCTGTTGCGGTTGTGGCGGCATCGGATGTTGGTGGTGTGCCTCACACATAGGATGGTGATGACGGTGGAAGCCGCACGGGCAACTGTAGCAATGCCACAAACCCAGCAACAAAGCGATGATGCTGATGATCAGAGCAATAATGCTGATCTTCTTCGCTGAATTTTGATTTTCCATTGTTGTAATGATTTTATTGGTTAATTATAGTAGTTGAGTTATTGTTGTTCGTATAGGAACAGTTTGTCTCCTCTGTGCAGTGTTTCGGTAGTGCGGATAGCGAACAATGTACCTTGTTTGACGCACGGGGTGGTTATGTCCTCGCCGTTGACCGTAATGTGCATATCGTTGGCAGTGAGTTCATATACGCCGGTTGTGTGACCTGTGATGAGCAGTTCGTCGCCGTCATGCAGTTCGGGGATTGCTTCCAACAGGAATTCCGCCACGCCAATGTTCTTGAAGTAGTTCGTGCACTTGCCGGCATAGACTTTCTTCTTTGTGGCTTTGCTGCCGTAGTTGTTCGTCCACTCGCCCAGACGCTGACCGAGATAATATCCGTCCCAGAACCCGCGGTTGAAGACTGTAGCCAAGCGTTCGTTCCATTGGCTGATCTTCTGCTCAATAGCCGGAGTGGAGTATTCGCCGTTGCGCCACGCTTCGATAGCTTCGCGGTAACAGGTGACCACGGTAGAAACATATTCCGGTCCGCGAGCACGGCCTTCAATCTTCAGTACGCGCACTCCGGCATCCAACATCTGGCCGAGGAAATGAATGGTTTTCAGGTCTTTTGGCGACATTATATACTCGTTGTCCACCTCCAGTTCGACATCTGAGGATTTGTCGTGCACCACGTAAGCGCGCCGGCAGATCTGTGCGCATGCACCGCGGTTGGCCGAACTATTCAGGTTGTGGAGCGAGAGGTAACACTTGCCGCTGACGGCCATACAGAGCGCGCCGTGGCAGAACATCTCAATGCGAATCTGCTCGCCGTGCCGGCCGCGGATATCTTGCTCGACTATATCCCGATGAATAGCGGCAACCTGATTGAGGTTCAGTTCGCGCGCAAGCACAACAACATCAGCAAACTGCGCATAGAACTTCAGCGCCTCGGTGTTGGCGATGTTCAGTTGGGTGGAGAGGTGCACTTCCACGCCTTGCTGACAGGCGTATTGCATAACGGCTATATCCGAAGCGATGATGGCATCTACGCCGGCTTCACGGGCGTGGTTAACGATGGTCTGCATCATCGCTATATCTTCCGGATAAATGACCGTATTGACCGTCAAATAGGTTTTTACGCCGGCTTCGCGACAGATGGCAACGATCTTGTGCAGGTCATCCGTCGTGAAGTTCGCAGCCGAACGTGCGCGCATATTCAGGTGCTCAATGCCGAAATATACGCTGTTTGCTCCGGCTTTGATTGCCGCTGCCAGGCTCTCGTACGAGCCCACGGGAGCCATTATCTCGATATTTTCGCATTTTTTCATTTACTCATTTTTTCATTTACCATCTTAACGTTCATGCCGTGGACCAAAACATATATACTCGGCAATCTGTATGGCGTTGAGTGCGGCGCCTTTGCGTATCTGGTCGCCAACGCAGAAGAAGGTGAACGCATTGTCGTCCGCGAGATCTTTGCGGATGCGGCCTACCGCGACATCGTCCAAGCCGCTACGGTCAAGGGGCATCGGGTAGGGATCAACCAGTTCGCAGCCGGGGGCATGAGCAATGGCATCACGGATAACCTCAAGGGATAAAGGGCGCTCGAGTTCGCACCACACGGCTTCGGAGTGCGCACGCAGAGTCGGTACGCGCACGCATGTGGCGCTGACCTTAATGTCCGAGTGCATGATCTTGCGCGTCTCGTTGAACATCTTCAGCTCCTCTTTGGTGTAACCGTTGTCGGTGAAGACGTCAATATGCGGGATTACGTTGTATGCCAATTGATGTGCAAACCGTTGGATGGTGGGCTGCTCGCCCTGGATGAGTTGTCGATGTTGTTCTTGCAGTTCGAGCATAGCTTGTGCCCCCGCGCCGGACGCAGACTGATAGGTTGCCACATGTACGCGGCGGATATGACTCAGCGGCTCAATGGCTTGCAGCACAACAGCCATGATGATCGTCGTGCAGTTCGGGTTGGCGATGATGTGCCGGCTGCCGGATTCAAGGGCGGCAAGCGCGTCTTCCGGGTTAATCTCCGGCACTACGAGGGGTACATCGTCATCCATGCGGAAAGCAGACGAGTTGTCGATGAGGATTGTGCCGTGGCGTGTAATCTGTTCGGCATACTGGCGCGAGGTGGATGCCCCTGCCGAAGCAAAAGCAATGTCTATACCTTCAAATGAAGTATCCGGTGTAAGTTCTTCTACTGTAATGTTTTGCCCGTTGAACGGATAACTTGTTCCGGCACTACGACTTGAGCCAAACAGCCGCAAACTATTGCAAGGGAAGTTCCGCTCTTGCAGAATCTTCAGCAGTTCTTGCCCGACTGCTCCGGAAGCGCCTATGATTGCGATATTTACCATCTTTTCACCTGTCATTTGTTTTTGATTGCATTTCGTTGTTTGTCCAAACAAACCGAAATCGCAGACAAAGTTACGCAAAATTTTTGACATTTGCAAATAAATACGCATTATTCGTGTGTAAATTGCGCAAATTCCATAAAAAACGACTTGAAAATTTGCAAATGTCAGCAATTTTTTGTAACTTTGTAGCCGAAAGTCATTTGGCGTATTGTGTGCAATAAATCCATGGAAATAGAGCAACTCAAACAGATACTACAAAGCAAGTACCCCGAGATGGATGTCGTGCCCATTCGGCACGAGGACTTGGTGTACGAGGAGCGTGTGCGGCTCAAGTGCTTCCAATGCCGCAACTATCGCGAGAAATGGACTTGTCCCGGGCGGTTGCCGGCGTTTGACTACCCCCGTCTGCTCGCAGAGTACGAGCACTTGGCTGTAATTGTTGGTAAGGATGGTAATAGTTTGCATAAGGCGATGTTGTACTTGGAGAAGGAGTTGTTCAGCCGCAATTATCCTTTGGCAGAGTCGTTCATTGGCGGTTGTTGCCAATTGTGCAAAGACGGCTGCAACAAGTCAGCCTGCGTTCATCCCGACCAAGCCCGCATCCCGTGGGATGCAACAGGCTGCAATGTGACGAAGACACTGGCGAACATTGGCATTGAGGTGGATTATACAAAGAACAAGGATTGCCGGTACGGGTTGTTGATGTGGTGAGTAGAAAGAACTAAATAGAAAAAGATAGATATGAAAGTTGTAGCGATGGTTCCTATAAAACTGAATAGTGAGCGGGTGAAGGAGAAAAACCTTCGACCGTTTCATGACGGTAAGCCGCTTGTTCAGTTTATATTAGAGGCGCTTGTAAAAAGTAAGCGAGTAGATGAAGTGTATGTGTATTGCAGTAGTGAACGCATTCAAGAGTATTTGATAGATGGCGTTAAGTTCTTGAAACGTCCAGAGTATTTAGATGGAAACGGATGTAACTGCAATGACATCATCCGTGAGTTTATGAAAGTAGTGGATGCGGATTATTATGTAGTTTCCCATGCTACTGCTCCGTTCACTACACCGGAGAGTATCGACCGATGTGTAGCGAGTGTGATAGATGGTGATGAATATGATTCGGCATTTACGGTAGAGAAGGTTCAAACGTTTCTGTGGAGTAAGGGCAAGCCGATGAATTTCGATCCGGATCATTTCCCAAGAACGCAGGATTTGGCCCCGATATACATGGAGACCTCGGGTGCGTTTGTATTCCCGAAATGGGTTTTTGAGAAATACAACCGCAGGGTAGGTGTTAAGCCGTGTCTGGTAGAGGTTGAGCCGATCGAGAGTTCGGATATTGATACTGAATACGACATGATGGTTGCTCAAGCAATCTATAAACACATGCAAGAAAGTAAGTAATATGAGTGCAAAAATACATATAGTGGATTGTACGATCCGTGATGGCGGATATTTGTTTGATAAGAATTCTAATCCAGAGTTTGTGAAAGGCATTATCCGAGGTTTAGTGGATGCCGGAATAGATTATCTGGAAACAGGATTCTTGCAAAGCAAGGTGAATGGAGAGACGATAGTTTATCACAATTCCAAGGATGTCATTAAGTATCTTCCAAAAGATGCAAAGAAGACAACATATCTGGGATTCTGCGATAATAGCCGCTATACACCTGAAGAGTTAGATGAATGTGATGGTAAGTCCTTCAAGTGGCTTCGCATATCCTTTGCAAAGCACGAGATAGAGGATTCGTTGCGTTTCTGCAAAGCGGCGATGGATAAGGGATATCGCGTGCAGTTTAATCCGATGGATAGTATCAGTTATACAGCAGAGGAGCGTGCTGCATTGATAGCGAAAGTGAACAAGATCAAACCGGCAGTTTTCTCGATTGTGGATACGTTCGGTGCAATGTACATGACAGACTTGGTATCGATCTTCCGTCAGTTTGATGAATTGTTGGACAAGAATATTATGATAGGACTGCATTCGCATGACAATTTGGGACTTTCGTGTGCTTTGGCAGAACGGATGGTTGAACTATCAGAGGAGACAGGAAGAGAGATCTGTATTGATGGTTCGTTGTTTGGCATGGGACGTGGAGCAGGTAATGCTAAAACCGAGTTGTTGGCAGATTATCTGAACAAACATTGTGGTACACATTATAATGTACAAGTGTTACTAGAGACGATAGACAAGTATATAGTGCCGGTATTGGATCATATTCATTGGGGCTATGATTTGCCGATGTTTATATGCGGGACGAAACACTCGCATGTGGATAATGTAAATCATTTGAAAAAGGCGACGGATAGCACGATTACCGATATTTACAATGTAGTGGAGATGTTGACTCCGCAACAACGGACGCGTTATGGTACAGGGTATTCGAAGACGGACTTCTCCCAATTGGATGAGAAGTATAAAGAGTATAAAAAGCAATAAGATATGAATTGCTCAGAATATTTGGTGGACTTTCTTATCAAGAATGGTGTAACGGATGTCTTCGGGTATGCCGGAGGTTATATTGTGCCGTTCATGGATGCGTTGTACGCACGGAAGAATGAGATAAATGTTCATGTATGTTATAATGAACAAGGCTGTTCGTTTGCCGCAAACGGGTACGCTCGTGCGAGTGGGAAATTAGGAGTGTATTTTACAACATCCGGTCCCGGAGCCGTGAATGCATTAGGCGGACTTGCAGATGCATGGTTTGACGGAATACCTGTTATGGGGATCTGTGGTAATGTCCCTACGCATGAGATGAAAGGATTCTCGGGGGTTCGCCAAAACGGTTTTCAAGAAATGGATATTGTCTCTATGACGCGTCATGTCACGAAACTTTCCGTTACTCCGAATAGTGCGGAAGAGTTTCCGGAGATTGTATCAAGAGCATATAAATTAGCAACAATAGGTAGGAAAGGAGGAGTTTTAATTGATTTTCCCTTTAACATACAAAAAGCCAGTATTATTGGTAGGTAATGGAGTTCGTTCTGCCGGAGCAGCAGAACTGGTATATCTGTTTGCCAAGAAGACGCAAATCCCCGTACTCACGACGATGAATGCGGTGGACTTGGCGCAGGATGATGTACGTGTCGGATTTATCGGTACGTATGGAAACCGTGTGGCAAATATGATTTTGGACGAGTGCGACTTAGTCATTTCCGTAGGTGCTCGTCTTGGTTTGAGACAAATCGGTCATATCCGAGAGAATTTTGCTCCGAAGGCTAAACTCATTCGTGTAGATGTGGATGCCAATGAGATGAGCAGAGTTGTAAAAGATGACGAAAAGGATTATCTGATGGATGCAGCGGAGTTTATGAATAATTTGTTGCAAGAAGACATTCCGCAATATAAGGAGTGGCACAATCGTTGTCATCAAGTTAAGAAACTACTGGAGGCGTATGATAATGTATTGGGTAATGAGGTAATAGAAAAAATATCGTCATTGCTTATGCCGAATCCTGTTGTTGCTGTTGATGTTGGCCAAAATCAATGTTGGGCGGCACAGTCATTGCATCTGAAAGGAGAAAAAGGAAGGATTTTGATAGGTGGTGGATATGGTTCTATGGGTTGCGGTTTGCCGTATGCCATAGGAGCTTCTATTTCGACCAATAATGGTATTGTCTATTGTCTGACAGGAGATGGCGGTTTGCAGATGAATATTCAAGAGTTGGAAACCGTTGTGCGAGAACAATTGCCGATAAAGATAATCGTTCTTAACAACAGAGCGTTAGGCAAGATTTCTGAAATACAGTCCGGTTCGTATGGACATCGTTATGCGCAGACGACTCCGTCAAGCGGATATACAGTACCTGATTTTGAGAAAATTGCGAAAGCATATGGTATAAAGGCGGTAACATTAGAGACCTATCAATCGTTGGATGATTATTCCGAATGGATGAAAGATCCTGAGCCGTGCCTGATTAATATACTGATGCCGGAAGATACGTTGTTGATACCGAAAATTAAATGGGAAACGGGTAAAATCGCTCCGGCATTATCAGAAGATTTGCAACAGAAAGTAACTCAATTATTGGAGGACGAACTATGATACGTTTTTTAGTAATGGATGTAGATGGCACGTTGACTGACGGAAAAATCTACATGGGACAAGACGGTGAGTTGTTTAAGGCGTTTGACATTAAGGACGGATATGGAGTAAAATGCCTTTTGCCCGAAGCGAATATTATTCCTGTTGTGATTACTGCGCGTAATAGTCGGATAGTTGAAAATCGTTGTATGGAGATGGGAGTGACAGAACTATATCAAGGAAAAAGGAATAAATATGATACCTTGATGCAATTACTCAAAAAGTATTCAGAAATGGAAAATACGGAATATTCGTTAGCGAATGTAGCATATATTGGTGACGATTTGTTGGATTTACAATGTATGCGACCTGTCAAAAAGGCCGGCGGATTAGTCGCATGTCCGAATGACGCTGTAGATGAGGTGAAAAAGATTGCTAATTATGTGGCAAATAAAAATGCCGGAGATGGCGCAGTAAGAGAGATAATAGATCGGTTAATAGCATTATAAATATCTAGATGTCCGTAATGAAAAAAAATGATTGAATAACTAAAATCATGAATAGTCATTGCAAACAACAATTAGAGAAATTCGGCATAAAGCCGGAGGAGGTTACGCATGTATGTGTCGCCTCAAATATATATCCATTTATACAGTATTATCTGTTGATGGATGATGACACTGTTTTCCACCACACTTACTATTTCTTTAATGATACAATACCGGTAAATATTCAGCAACATTTCCCCTGCTCGGTATATAAATATATCAATAGATCCATCAAAGACAAAATCCTAAAAAGAGTTCACAAAATACAACTCAGATATTTTAAATATAGTCAATTTCCTTTTCTGCAATCAGCTGAAATTTATGCATACGATATCCCATACTTAAATTTATGTATAGGTAAACGTCCGTATAAATTACTCGCGGATGCACCTAATTATCTTACTTTGTTAACCCAGGAAGATAGTCAGGAACGAATCCGCAATGAGATGCATGCTAATTCTATATTAGGGAAGATAAAGGGCTTTTTCTTTGGAGATATTTATATCCATTTTCATGGAAATAATTCACAGTGTAAGACGATCCTGCTAACCGAAGAAAACACTTCTCCTGTATTGAGTGGCAAGGAAGTGCTAATACAACCTCTCGAGACATTATATGAGAATTCTTCCAATAAGAAGCAAGTTCTCTTGAAAAATATGTTTGGTATTTCAGATGCTGATATTGAGTTTTTGAAGAGCAGACCAAATCTTTTCTTTTCGCAGCCTATGATTAAGGATTGTGGATTAACAAGTGCCGAGTATGTTGAGGTGCTAAACCGTATTTTTTCACATTATACACCTCATAGTATTATGATTAAGGCTCACCCGCGTGATACCTTTGATTACAAAAAATATTTCCCTGATGTGGAATTGTTTTCAAAACCCGTCAATAGTCAACTCCTTAATATTTTTGGGTTGCGTCCACGGAGAATGTTCACGATTTGTTCATCCGCTATAGAAGGCTTTCCTGAATCTATAGAATGTGATTATTATGGAGCACAGTTACATCCCAAAATGGAACACTTCTTTGGGAATAAATATAGACCTTTTAGAAAAGTAAATAGGGTGTAATATAGTTATGAAAGTTAGTATCATCGTACCTGTTTATGGCGTGGAGCAATATATAGAGCGCTGCGCGGTAAGTTTGTTTGAGCAGACCTACAAGGACATCGAATATATCTTTGTCAACGACGCAACCAAGGATAGGTCAATTGAGGTGCTGCGGTCGGTTATTGACCGTTATCCCGATCGGGCAAAAGCTGTGCAGATTGTTGAACATCCTCACAATAAAGGTTTGTCTGCGGCACGTAACACAGGTCTTGACCATGCAAGCGGGAAATATGTGTGGCACGTGGATTCGGATGATTATGTGGCAACTGATGCTGTCGAAAAATGGGTGCAGACTGCCGAAAAGCATAATGCGGATATAGTCATTTGTGACGTGAATGTTGTAACAACTAAAGGCATTTATACCGAATATGTCCGCTATGACAGCAAGCAAGACTATATCAAACGCCTGTTGCAACACACCCAGAAATGTGCACATTGGAACAAGTTCTATAGCAAATCTCTGTTGGATAGAACAGGTATCCGTAGCGATGAGCTGATTCGTATGGCGGAGGATTACGCCGTAACGCCGCGGCTATTGTATTTGGCTGAACGTGTGGCTGTTCTGCATGAGCCCCTCTATTTTTACGAGACAACCAACCAAAGTTCGTACGTGCACAACCTGAACCGCACAGCTATTGAGAGTCAGTATAGGGCAGATGGGATATTAACAGCGTTCTTTGCTGATAAAACGGAATATGAAGATGTCGTTTCGATTCTCCCTCAACGAACCATGGTCTCGCTTATAAAGAATACAGATGCTGAAGGATGGAAATTGATTAAAGAGGTTTATCGAGAGTGTTTGTCATGCCAAGGTAAAAGAATGGACTTAGTAAACCGCATTATTTTTATGCTGGCGAAATGTGAAAATGATCGACCATTGAGAGCTTTTATGAGATTGTACCACATAATAATGCGATAGAACCATGCATACGGCAATCTTAGAAAATTAAATATGGCTAAAGTAAGTATCATAATACCCGTATTCAATGCTTCGCGATATATCGAGCGTTGCTTGCAATCCGTAGAGGCGCAGACGCTGACGGAGATAGAAGTGCTGCTGATTGACAATCGCGGCACGGACGACAGTATTGCCGTGGCGGAAGCATTTGTGGCGCGCTCCACGCGGAAAGATATCCGGTATCGCTTTGCTGCCACACCAGAGAACAACGGGCCAGCTCCGGCACGAAACCTTGGACTGCAATTGGCAGAAGGGGAGTATGTAGCGTTTCTGGATGCCGATGACTGGATTGAGCCCGATATGTGCGAAACGCTGTACGTGAATGCCAAGGGCGCTGATATGAGTTGCTGCAATATTATGCAAGACTTTGAAGACGGAAAGCCGTCGCGCGTGTTAGCTAATCCCGTAATGCCAAAAGGATACTTGACTGTAGCCACACGCAAGCAGTTGCTTCGGAAGTTCGCCTCGCATTTCACGTCATATATCTACAAACGAGAGTGGCTGATGCGCAACGGTATCACGTTCCCAGAAACAAAGAGTGCCGAGGACAGCGCGTTTCTGACCTGCTGTCTGTTAACTGCCAATAGGATAGAGCAGACGGAAAAAGCACTATATCACTACGTAATACACGCAGGCAGCCTGACTCGTCGCCGCGTGTGGAAAGGTGCAGACAAGCGCCGGGCAATGCGCGCGACGATGGAGTTTGCGAAAAAGAAAGGGCTGTTCGCCGGTTATAAGTGGCAACTACGATATATTTACCTAAAGAAGGCATTGATAGTACCGATAATGGAAATGTTATGACAAATCCGAGAATAAAAATATTCTGCCGTTCGTTTGACTTGCGCTTGTACAGACTGAGCAAAGGGCTGTATGAGAGTTGGGGATTTCCGTGTGTGCGGCTGACCGATCAGACGGCTGACGGATACTTCCGCACAATGCTCAAAGATACCGATTGCGATATCGCCATCAATGTGGATGAGGATTGCTTTATCACAAACAAGCAGGTAGTACTCAATCTGGTAGATTATGTCATCGCCAACGGTATAGCCAATGCCGGTTGCCCGGATGGCGGATTAGACATGCCACGCCGATTCAATCCGCTGGTGACAAACCCATTTTTTAATGTGCTAAATCTCAATCTCTTGCGCGAGCAATACTCCCTTGAGGCAGAAAAGAACTTTGAATATAACACACACAAGCAGCAGATGATAGACGCTTACCCAAAGCAGATGCTCGTTGTTGGTCGTCTGTTCGATTTCGATGTGGTGGATCAAGAGCCGTATTACCCGTTCTTCCTCTGGCAAGCGTATCACACCAAGACCTTGTATTTGCCCTGCGAGCGTCACGTTGACGGCTGTACAACGATCGTATACAACCATGAAGGTGAAGAGATGTGCCGTCATACATGGTTCGCACGGTTCTACTCTGTGCCTTCGTGGATAGTGCGCACTTTCCAGTCTTATCATGCGGGAAAACAAAAACAACGCATAAACAATATCATTCGTGAGTCGTATCAGATGGCAGGAGTAGCATTGCCTGTGTTCACTTTCCGTGATGAATGTGCATTCCGTTGGAACAAAATAGTGCGTTGGGTTATCAAAGTGCCCCAACGCATTATCGGATGGCCTAAGAAACTTAGGAAGAAGCTGAACCGCTAACCGATTACAGCAATACCATAATCATTACTTGTGCCGTCAGTACGCGCAGGAACATTGTGAGCGGATAGACGGTTGAGTAGGCAACGGCAGCATTGTCGTTTTGGCTGCTCTGTGACGTAGCGTAAGCGAGTGCCGGAGGATCGGTCATCGAACCGGATAGTAGTCCCATCAGCGAGAAGTAATCGAGCTTGAGCCACAGACGCGAGATAACACCAACTATCAGCAGAGGAATGAGTGTAATCATCACACCGTAACCGATCCACACGTAACCACCGTTAACCAGGGTGGGGATGAAGTCCTTACCTGCGCCCAAACCGACTGCAGCGAGGAACAGACTGATACCGATCTCACGAATCATCAAGTTGGCGCTGGTGGTCGTATAGGTCACAATCTTGTGCTTCGGTCCGAAGTACGCAATCAGGATAGCTACAATCAGCGTGCCGCCTGCCAAACCGAGTTTGAAGGGCTGCGACAATCCCGGCAGGCTGAATGGGATACTGCCTAATGTTATACCTAATACAATTCCGAAGAACAGGGATATAAGATTCGGTGCATCGAGTTTCTTGGCAGCATTGCCAAACATCTGCTCTACTTTGGACATCACATGCTCCTCACCCACGATCGTCAGTCGGTCACCGAGTTGGAGAATCAGGTCGTGCGTAGCCAGAAGGTCAACGCCAGCGCGGCGGATACGCGTGATAGAGATGCGATACGTCTCACGCACATGCAGGTCACCGATACGCTTGCCATTGAGTTCCGGACGTGTGACAACTATATGCCGCGATACGAGTGAACGCGGCGCTTCCAACTGGTCGTCCAACTTCGTTTGTTCGCCGAGCAGCATAATGTTTTTCTTGTAACGCTTGTCAATCACCACGCGGATGGTATCACCGGTGTGCAGCACGCTGTTGCCCTCCGCAACCATATCTGTGCCGTTAGGATGAACCAGGCGCGAAACGATAAAGTGTACGTTACAGTATTGTCCCAACTCGGAGATGCGCACTCCGTCCACTTGCGGGTTGGTCAGACGAATATCTATATGCTCTATCTCGTCCTGCTGCTTGCGGGTAGCATTGACTTTCTCCTCCTCCTTGTCAAGTGACATGCGGAAGATCCACTTGAATGCCATCAACGAGAGGATGATACCTACCACGCCCAAGGGGTAAGCCATGGCATAACCGGCAGCGATGTTCGGATTACTTGCACCGCGAAGATCCATATATGCCTGCTCAGCAGCACCTAATCCCGGGGTGTTCGTTACGGCACCGGACAACACACCGACCATCGTGGCAATGTCCACACCGGAGCACAGATGAATGATATAAGCCGTTGCACAGCCTAACAACACAATCGTGGCTGCCATCAGATTCATCTTCAGGCTCTGCTTTCCGAACGATGAGAAGAATCCAGGACCCACTTGCAAACCAATAGAATAGACGAACAAGATCAATCCAAGGTCCTTGGCGAACGACTCTACCAGCGGATCAAGTCGCATACCGAAATGCGAGAATGCTATACCGCAGAACAATATCCACGTGATGCCAAGCGTGATCCCCTTGATCTTCAGTTTGTGGCTCAGGAAGATACCGCTGCCGATAACAAGGCATAACGCAAAGATTGAATGCGCTATTCCAGTACCGATAAATAGATTAGTCAGCCAGTTCATATGGTTTACAGATAGCCTGTTATATAATCATTTTACTCCTTGACGTAGCGAATAACCTCCGTCAGGCATTGACCGATAGAGGCAACACTGTTCATCTGCAGCGGAGTAAGCAATCGACCTGTATAGGTCACAGCCGAACTGCCCATTGTATTGGCGTTACGCTGAATGCAGAAGGGGATAGTGAACGCCTCGGCTTTCGGGCGTTCCTTGATGACAAAACCATAGGTTACATCATCGCTGTTGCCGGCTATATGCACGCTCAGTTTCTCCTTGCTAGGTTCCAATGTGCGCGATGAAATGCAGTGATTAACCGCCTTGACGATAGCCTCCTCCAGCGTGCCTGTAGCCGAGGGGTTGACATGGAAGACTGCGTTGCGAAGAATGCGCAGAATAGGATTAGGCTCGTTGTCCTCTTCCAGACTCATCACATGCACCTCTTCAGCCGATGCGCCTGCCTGGCGGTTACGCAGGTAGTCCAGCATATCTTCGATAGCAACATACTTGGGCGTTATGAACGCCATAACTTTCTGCCCATTGATGATCTTGACGCTTGACTGACGCACGCCGATCTTGAAATGTGCCATGATGTCCGGCAACATAGCTTGCGCCTCGTAGCGGCTGGGTAAGCCTTGCGTATGACCGGAAGCGTAGATGTAATCAAGAGCTTGTTGCGGTGTAAATTTTTCCATATGTGTTTCGGTTTAACTTGTTATCATTAGTTTGAGAGCCTGCGTGAGTTGCAGGGCATAAGGGTAGAGTACGGAGCTCTCCTTCAGTTCGGGTTTGATGAACTGCAGCACACCATCCAACATGTCAATACAGGTGATGATGACTGCTACGATCAGTATCCATTTGGCAGCGCCGAACAGTCCGCCTACCAGTCTGTTGACCCAGTTCAATGAGATGAGTTTGAACAGTTTGGTCAGTAGTCGCGCCAGCAGATTGCATATAATGGCTACCACAATAAATATGCAGAACGCAGCTATAGGTCTGAGCAGATTGATATCCCACGTGCTTACCCCTTGCAGCCAGGCGGCTGCTCCGTCGGCATATATCCTTGCCACAACGATGCCAAGGATAATGCCGGCGATAGCAAACACCTCTGAAATCAAGCCACGCATCACTCCACGGATAATTCCGTAGATAATGGGTAGTGCTATGATGATATCAATATAATTCACAATCCGGGTTGTTACGGAGTGTTAAAACTCGTCAGTAATATCACGCTTGGAGTTCACGCCTTTTGCCCACTCCTTGCGTAGGTCAACAGTCATTCCGTCGTCCGGACGAACATACGGCCCCCATTTTGTACCATTAGGCACATTGCCCACCGAAGTATGATCGCGATAGAAGTCAATGTCGCTCAGATCGCTAATGGTGACAGACCAAGTGGCTTTCCATTTGGCATCCGTATCAGGCATGCGTTGAGCGCGATCAATGTAGCAACCCAGCACACCGCGTACATTGCCTTTGAATGTGCCGTACTGAACCTTATCATCAAAATATTCATAAGGAACATAGAAGTGAGCATATTTGGCATACTCTGACGATGATATAAGAATCCTTTCTGTACCATCTGTAACGAATCGGCTTTGTGGGTGACCTACATTACCGGTGGTCGGAGCGAAAACGTCAGCAGTGGGCTGGCCGGACTGAACATATACAGTAGGATCGCCTTCGTTGGTTGTGATGTCATAGTGCACCATGTTCATCGGTTCACCGTAGTTACTTTCCGTGCCGTCAAACCACACACCTTTGATAACAACCAAACGACCATCAACGTAAGGAGCGAGTTTGTAATACTTGTATGCGTTACCGTTATAGCACTCCGCAATGGTAAGAGTGTCATAGTGGAGCGCCTTTTCGTCCGGAGTGCCGATCATCATAAAGTTCTGGCGGCAAAGGGGAGCCGGTATGCGTCCGGGATTCCAGCCGACCTTTTCGTTGCCGCTTGAAGCGTTCGTATTGTTGTTGTACGATGGTACGCAGAGTTGCGGTTGATTGGCATATCGACCGATAGCCAGACCGTTGCAGCGAATCAGCAACTCCTGTCCACGGGGGTACATACCGGAAGCAGATCCGAGGTCAATTGACAGACGCAGATTTTGCTGCTTGCCGTCAACCATCTCTTGAATAACCATTGACTTGTACCAGTTTCCTCCGTAATCATCGGTGCAAACACGACCGCGGATATAGATGCCCGGACCAGTAGAGGGCAGGGTATCAAGCGAGAAGAGATAGTAACCGTTTAACGTGTCAGTATAGGCGCGCAAACGATACAGAGACGTATCGGACAAATAGTTGCCGGAGTCGGTCATAAACGTCTCAAGAAGTTCGTTGAGATGATAGATCTTGCCATCGTCAGTTACTTCTTTTACGCCGTCCTCGCTCAGATAGAGCTTGTCAGGCTGAATATCATAACTGCAAGCCGTCAATCCGGCAGCAAGAGCTGCTATGCATATATATTTAATTGCTTTCATATTTCTTCGAATTTTAATGATTAAGAAGTGAGGTCAACCTTAGAACTTATACGTTACGCTCAGGTAGAAGTTTGCTCCCCAAGCGTAGTAGTACTTCGACGGGAACTTCCATGCATTCGGCATCAGAACCGATTTAGCGTTGCCCTTGTCATCGGTCTGTTGCTGTACGTTGCTACGCGGCAGACGAGCCTGCTGGTAGCCGCCGGTCTTGAGCTTGGTGTTGTTCGTGAAGTTCGTAACTGATAGGTTGATAGACAACTGCTGACGATTAGGCAGATAGATCAACTTGCCGACACTCAGGTCAAATACGAATCTGTTCCATACATTTGAGCTTACGAGTGACTCCTGAGCGGTCATCAAGTTGTACGGATATTGCAACATCGGAGTGCCGTACTTGTCACACACAGGTTGATTGTTCTCATCCAGCACGCGGGCATCAATGAATGTCTGACCAACGCCGCTGCTGACATCTCCGAACCAGCCGTTGACACTCGATCCGTCATCACGTGTGCCGTAATATAAACCTTTCATGCGGCGTGATGGAGCGATATCCAGATAGTTCCAGTCGTAGTAGGTGCAGGTGATGTCTGCGAACCACATCTTCGAGTGGAAGAACGAGAGCTTGAGTGAAGCGGATAGTTGCGGACCGTTTGCCACGCGCAAGCCTTTCATGTAGATAGAGTCAGCAAACTCCAGGATCGGGGTCTCGATGCCATCATCGTCCGTTCTTGTACCGAACGACATGCCGTTTTCAGCCGAGGTGTGAGCGAATGCGTTGGATGTATAGCGTTGGTCGGATGCGTTCACTGCACCGGTCAAGGTGAAGTATGTGCCGAGCTTAACGGCAGCGGCTGCTTCTATACCGCGGTGTACACGATCAATACCGGTCAGCGTTTGGTTAACGAACGTACGCGCGTTGTCGTCATAGTAACCATTCATCTCCGAACCGTTCCAGAACTGTGTGTAGTAGGCTGTAACACGACCGCGAACAATGGGGTAGTTGAACTCGTAGGTCAAGTCACCACCCGCAATCTTCTGCGATGCGGCATAATACTCTTTCAAGTTCTTGGCTGCGTCGTGAACATAGATGGATTTGATCACTGCGTCATGCACACGTGCGGAAACGTAGGCATCACGTGCCAACGGAGCTTCGGTCTGTGCTATAGCATTGAACTTGATGCGGTTACGGCCATTAATTTTGTACGTGAAGCCTGCTTTGAATGCCGGATCAACAAAGTGGTGAGCAAAACCATGGTACATAGGCAGTACAATGCCGTTGCGAATATCTATTGCATTCTTGCCATAATACCTGTCTCTTTCCTCAGTTGTTAGACCGGCATTGCCAGCTATTACGTCAAGATACCACGCACGACCGTTGATCATCGTCGTGTTACGCTGCATCGATGAGTAAGCCACTTTCAGGGCGTAGTAGAAGTCAAACTCATTGAATGTCCACTCGTTCTGTGCCCACACGTTGGCTTGGAACATGTTCATGTAGTAGTTGTAACCGAATCGGTCACCTTGTTGCTTCTTTTTCTCTTCATCGGTGGCGAATATATCGTTCTGCTTAACGTTCTCTATTTCCACCTGCGTCAGACCGATGTTGGTTGCCAGTTCCTTGATATCACGCTCGGCAAACGCATCCACGTCAATCCACTGATAGCCACCCAACAGGTCATCTACGCTCTTGTAGTGAATACCCTGAGCAAACTTACCGTCCAAACCGGCGGTGATCTTCAGGTGGTTGAATTTCGAGTTGGTGTAGTTGAGGTTGATGATAGCCTCTTGCAGGTCATTGTGACGGCGCTCCTGAATGTACGATGCCGAAGCTGTCGGATCAGCAAGGTTGTTGGCTTGGTTGGCGGCATATATTCCGTCCCAGTCAATCTGCGTTGTTTTGTCGTCACGTGCTTTCCACAGGTCGGTCAGTTGCTTATAGGTAGCCATGTCCATCGAGTGGCCTACAATATTGCCGTTATATGTCAGCTCTGCAATCGTGCCGTCTGGTCCAACTGCACCGAGAGGGTTCTGTGCGGCAGTGTTGTCCTTGGATATCAACTCGCCGTAGCCGGTAAACTGTCCGTCATAGAGGAACGACGGCAAGTTACGATAGTAGTCCGGACGAGGGTCGGGAGCGTTGTAGAACGTCAGTGCCGAGTTGGAATAGAATGCATAGTGGTAACCTGCCGAAGCGCGCAAACGCTGCATCGGATCGATCTGCCACTCGTAGGAAACGATACCCGTCGGATCGAAAGATTTGACGATACGTGAGTTGCGCATCTTACCGCCGCAGTAGCCCCAGTAGGGGTTGTAGTTGATCGAACCGGTCAGATCGTACACTTCTTGCGTCACTGCACCCGACTGACCGCGCATTGTCGGTGCGCCGAATGTGATGAGTGACAGACGGTGACCGTTCTGCCAGTCCTTCTGTGCGGACAGGAAGTAACCGCCTGAGTTATAGGCTATACCTTCACCGATGATACCTTTCGTATTGATGTAAGGAGAGTAGCGCCAAGCAATCTGTGCGATGAACGACCAACCGCTGTTCAGAGGACCTGTAGCATAGGTGGCGTTCACACGACCTTTGTACTGACGGTTTGTACCGGCTACACCGACTTTCCAGCCCTGCGCATAACGCGAGGCATCCATCAAGTAGTTCGTCGAGTTGCCTATATCACCGAACGTGAAGTTCGATGCCTCGATATTGTTCACAACCTCTTTGTTACGCGAAGCGTCATTCAAGCCGCCCATCGATGAGAAACTGAACGTACCGCGCTCGGCTGTGTTGAATGCCAAACCGTTGATATAGTTCTTCTCATAACGCTGCTCGTAGCCGCGGTTACGGTAACGGCCTGTTGACCAGGCAAAACTCGTTGTGGTGTTAAATACATCCTGGCTGGCGCTGGAGGCTGACGATACAGATTGCGATTTACCTTCGTCATCGTTCAGGTCAGCTTCGGCAATGTTCAGCAGAATCTCTTCTTGTGCTGCACGGGAGAGATCCGGCAGCATTACAATGTCCGCCATGTCTGTAGTCTTGCCATCAGCCAGAGAAACGATCACGATGTTGGGAACGTAGCCCATTGCTTCGATGATCACCTCCTCATCCATAGCTTCGAGATACGACAATGAGAACTCACCTCGGTCGTTCGTGGTGGTGGAGATGTTCTGGTTACCCAGACTAACGGTTGCAAAAGCCGATACAGGCTGACCGTTCTCTTCTACCAACCGTCCGACAATACGTGTGGAAGGATTAGCAGGCGCGTTCTGCGGTGCCTCGGATAGAGGAACAGCTACGAACTCACCGCCTTGCAGAATAATCTGCATACCCGGCGTCGCTGTTACGGTCGCAACAGGGTAGTTCTTGTAGTTAACCTCGAGCTTTTCGCCTTTGTTTACATTCAGCTCAAAGTAACCGTCAATGTCGGTTACGGTGCTGTACGTTGTACCCGGTACAGTAATACTTGCACCGACTACGGGTTCCTGGGCTCCGGTCATAACTCGTCCTGAGAGTCGCGACTGAGCCGCAATGCTACTTGTCATCACAAGTAGTGAGAGCAGGAAGAATAGTGTTTTTTTCATGTTATTAATAAATTGTTAGTGATTTATTTCGGTTAATAAGATTGAGTTTTCTGATATCTGAAATCTAACATCTATCAAAATTCCGCATTCTTTGGTGTACGCGGGAAAGGTATCACATCGCGGATGTTCTGCATACCTGTCACGAACAGCATCAGTCGCTCGAAACCCAGACCAAAGCCTGCGTGCGGAGCAGCACCGAAGCGGCGGGTGTCGAGATACCACCACATATCTTTCATCGGAATCTGCCGGCGCTCGATCTCTGCGTTCAGCTTGTCAAAATCCGCCTCACGCACAGAGCCGCCGATGATCTCGCCTATCTGCGGGAACAACACATCCGTACCTTGTACCGTCCGGTCGTCCTCGTTGATCTTCATGTAGAATGCTTTGATATCCTTCGGGTAGTCGGTCATGATCACCGGCTTGCCGAAGTGTTGTTCTACCAAGTAACGCTCGTGCTCCGAACTCAAGTCGTCGCCCCAGTTGCAGGGGAACTCGAACTTCTTGCCGTTCTTAATCGCTTCTTGCAGAATCGCTATACCCTCGGTGTAGGGTAGGCGAACAAACTCCGTATCGATTACCGAACGCAGACGCTCAATCAGCCCCTTATCGACAAACTGGTTCAGGAACTCCAGATCATCCATGCAATGTTCCAGCGCCCAGCGGACGCAGAACTTGATGAAGTCTTCCTCCAGATCCATCAACTCATCCTTATCGATGAACGCTACCTCCGGCTCAATCATCCAGAACTCTGCCAAGTGACGCGGCGTGTTACTGTTCTCGGCACGGAACGTTGGACCGAACGTATAGATCTTTCCCAGCGCCATAGCCGCCAACTCTCCCTCCAACTGTCCACTCACCGTGAGCGCGGCTTGCTTGCCGAAGAAGTCGTCGGAGTAATCTATCTGCCCATTCTCGTCCTTTTTGAGGTTGTAAAGGTTCTTTGTCGTCACCTGGAACATCTGACCTGCACCCTCGCAATCCGAGGCGGTAATCAGCGGTGTGTGGAAGTAGAAGTAGCCGTGCTCGTGGAAGTATGTATGGATGGCCATCGCCATGTTGTGACGGATGCGGAACACTGCGCCAAACGTGTTTGTACGCGGACGCAGGTGCGCTATCGTGCGCAGGTATTCCATACTCAGTCCTTTCTTCTGCAGCGGGTACTTCTCGGGGTCGGCAGTACCGAATACTTCAAGATTTGTCAATTGAATCTCTACCGATTGCCCTGCACCCTGGCTGGCCACCAACACTCCCGTAGCACCGATACACGCACCGGTGGTGACGGGTTTGAGTTCCTCCTCACTGAACTTTGTCAGGTCTGCCACGATCTGGATGTTCTTGATCGTCGAACCGTCATTCAGTGCGATGAACGATACGTTCTTGTTTCCTCTGCGCGAGCGCACCCAGCCGCATACGTGTATCGGCTGACCAAGTGCCTCACTACGGAGGGCATCTATGATTACTGTTCGTTTCATTTAAAATATATTAACTATTAACTATTCACTATTAACTCTTCACTACCACGGTCTGTCATCATTGGCACTTATGCCGTCTGCATCCGCTATGTTCATTGCATTCATCTTCGATGAGGTGCTGATATACTGCGGCGCGTTGTCGGCAGAGGGCAGGGGAGCAAACGGTTCGTCTGTCTCATCGACGTTCTGGAACTTCGCATATTGTGCCCGGAAGCGCAGCGTTATATCTCCGATAGCGCCGTTACGGTGCTTGGCGATGATGATCTTAGCCATCCCGCGCAGGTCATTGCCGTTCGTATCCGTATATATACGGAAATACTCCGGACGGTGAATGAACAGCACCATGTCCGCGTCTTGCTCTATCGCACCTGACTCACGTAGGTCGGATAGTTGCGGAGCTTTGCCGTCCACGGAGTTGTCGTTCTTGCCGTTGCCGCGCGACTCGAGGTTACGGTTGAGCTGTGATAGCGCGATGATAGGTATATCCAGCTCTTTTGCCAATGCTTTCAGGTTACGCGAAATGATACTTACCTCCTGCTCACGGCTACCGAAGTTCATACCCGAGGCATTCATCAGTTGCAGGTAGTCGATGATGATGAGTTGTATGTCGTGCTCACGCTTGAGCTTGCGGGCTTTGCTGCGCAGCTCGAACACCGATAGTGACGGCGTGTCATCCAGGTAGATCGGTGCGCCTCGGAGGGCGGTCACACGCTCGTCCAGTTGTTGCCACTCTTGCGGCGTGAACTTGCCGTTCTTGATCTTCTCGCCCTCCATTTCGCACACGTTCATGATAAGACGGTTGCCTAACTGAACGTTCGACATTTCCAGTGAGAACATAGCTACCGGCCGTTTGTAATCGACGGCGATGTTCCTTACCATCGACAGCACAAACGCGGTTTTTCCCATAGCCGGACGGGCGGCGAGGATGATCAGGTCACTCTTCTGCCAACCGGAGGTCATCTTATCAAGCTCCGTGAAACCCGACGGCGTGCCGCTGATGTTTCCTTCGTTCTCAGCCGCTTTGTGCATACGCGCAAACGCCTCCGTGATGATCGGGTCGATCTGTGTCACATCACGTTTCATCTGCCGCTGCGATATATCGAACACTCCTGCCTCGGCAAACGACATCAAATCGGCTACGTCCTGTGACTCGCTGTACGCCTGCTCGCTTATGCGGCTGGACAGGGCAATGAGTTCGCGTGCTGTGGCTTTCTGCGCCACGATCTGTGCGTGGTATCTCAGGTGCGCCGTGGAGGCAATCTTGTTCGTCAAGTCGGCGAGTTTGGTTATACCTCCGGCTTCCACAAGTTTGCCTTGCTGCTTGAGTTTCTCAGCAACGGTCAGCGTATCTATCGGCTGGTCGGTTGAGGCAAGTGCCTGTATAGCCTCATAGATCAGCCGGTGCTGGTCGTTATAGAACGAACGTGGTTGCAGCAGGTCAGCCACCGTAGGGTAGGCATCCTTCTCAATCATGATCGCACCCAGCACAGCCTCCTCCAGTTCGGGAGCTTGCGGCGGCATCTTACCTAAGGCATCCGCACCGGGCTTGGGCAGCTCGCTTTTCGTTTTCTTATTTGTCGCGTTTTGTGCCATTTAACATTCAAACCTTCAAACTGTTGAACTTGTTCAACAATTCGTGTGCAGCGATGAAACTGCTTATCTCGTTATTCAATATCCGTTGTTCGTACTGCGGAATAAGTTGTTCTATCTCCGTGTTGTGGTAGAAACTATCCAGCAACGACTGATGGATCGTCTCGTACATCCAGTATTTGGCTTGCTGGCTGCGTTTGTAGTCGAAGTAACCGCTTTTCTGCGTGAATGCTATATAATCGGTTATCATCTTCCACACCTCGTCAATGCCTGTGTTGTCTATTGACGAGCAGGTCTCCGCATAGGGTTTCCATCCGCTCTCGGTGGGCGGGAACAGTGCCAGTGCGTTCTTGAAGCTCACGCGTGCGGCGCGTGCGCGTTCTATATTATTACCGTCGCACTTGTTGATCGCTATACCGTCCGCCATCTCCATTATACCGCGCTTGATGCCTTGCAGCTCGTCGCCTGTACCGGTCACTTGCAACAGCAGGAAGAAGTCCACCATCGAGTGTGCAGCTGTCTCCGACTGCCCGACGCCTACGGTCTCCACCAGTATCGTGTCAAACCCTGCCGCTTCGCATAGCACGATCGTCTCTCGCGTCTTCCGTGCTACACCTCCGAGTGAGCCTGCCGACGGGCTGGGGCGGATGAACGCGTTAGCCGCTGTGGATAGCTCGTTCATCCTCGTCTTGTCACCCAGTATACTGCCTTTCGATCGCTCCGACGAGGGATCGATGGCGAGTACTGCCAGATGACTGCCTTTCTTGCACAGCTGCGTGCCAAGTGCCTCGATGAATGTCGATTTGCCTGCACCCGGAACGCCGGTTATGCCGACACGAATGGAATTGCCGGAATAGGGAAGACAGGCTTCGATAACCTTTTGCGCTATCGCTTGATCAGAGGGCAGACTGCTCTCCACCAGCGTCACAGCTTGTCCGAGGATCGAGATGTTCCCGCCACGGATACCCGCAACGTACTCATCCACCGTCAACGTACGTTTCTTACGGCGGAAGGTTGCATACGGGTTCACGGATGGCAGGGGAACAACGCCCTCGTTCACCTGCAAGCCTTTGTAGTCTTCACTATTTTCCGGATGTTCCATCATTATTCCACAGTCCAATTAACCGTCACCACGAACTTCGACTTAGCCGGATCGTTGGTAATGATTGTCAACTGACGGCTGTATGCGCCGGGTTCCAGACCTGCGCCTGCTACCTCGAGCTTGAGTTGTGCGCTCTTGCCGTTCTTTAGTTCGGTCTTGCTGACAGTAGCCTTAATCTCCTTGCTGTTGTTCAGCACGCGACGGATCTTCAGCGGGTCAGCACCTACGTTCGTCAGAACAACGGTACGTTTGCCGGCTTTGCCGGAAGCTATAGTGCCGACATTGATGACGTTGGCTGCATCCAGGATAGGAGCATTGCGGTGATCTTCCGGTGTGAGTTTCGAGAAGTCTTCCTCCACTTCTGTCTTTACAAAGATCTTGAAGTCGTCGCTGTTATCCTGCTTGCCGTTCACGATGATCAGGAAAGAACCCTCCTGCGGACCATAAACGCCTGCGTTCTCCGTGGTCAGTGCGATCTGTACCTTTCCGGTCTCGTTGGGTTTAACGTTGGCGAGTGTTACCACAGCGTCGAGGTACTTCTCTTGTCCTTTGGCGGGCAGGATTGCTACGGTTATCTCGTGATCGGTTTGGTTAGCGTACTCGATCTCGTAGGTCTTCGTGGCGTGATCATTCACCTTTCCGAAGTTCACGTCGCGGGTCTTCAGACTCAGTTCACCCATCTTCACGGGATAGTTGTCCACCGGTTTAGCAGGCTTCGGGATTACCTCACCCTTGATTGTCACACGGGTGGTAGGCTCGGTGGCGTTCGAGGTGATCGTCACAGTCTTTGTGAATCGACCCGGACGGCCGTTGGGGTTGTATGTTACGGTTATCTCGCCTGTCTGCCCGGGCTCAATCGGCTCGCGCGGCCATTTGGGCGTCGTGCAACCGCAACTGGCGCGAACGTTCGACAGTACGAGCGGTTCCATTCCTTCGTTCTTGAAGGTGAAGATTGTTGTTACTTTGCCATCGCCCTCGTTGATCTTACCGAAGTCGTGGTCTGTCTTGTCAAATGTGATGACAGGTTGTTGTGCCATCATTGCTACGGCTACCAGAGCCATCGCCATACTTACAAATACCTTTTTCATTTTGTTATGATTAATCATTACTTTTGTCTCTTGTCTTTTGTCTAGTCAAACACACGTTTGACTGATTGAATATTATGCATTTTCTTGAGCGAATCCATCAGTTCGTACAGTTCTGCTTTGTCATATACGTACAATATGGTTCGCGCGCTGAATACGCCGTTGTTGGCTGTTATGTGCAGTTCGTTGACATTGATGTGGAAACTCTCCGATATAACGCGCAGTATCTCTACTAGCAGTCCGAACTGGTCTATACCCTCTATCTCCAGCTTCTCCTTGTACTGGCTCATCCTATGGGTGTCCCAGGTGACGGAGTATATCGCCTTGCCGTAGCTGGCTTTGAGTCGTTCGGCTATCGGGCAGTTCATATAATGTATATGCATCTTCCCCGTCGAGTCCTTGAACGCTATCGCCTCGTCGCCCGGGATCGGTTTGCAGCAGTCCTCGAGGATCACATCTTTGATGTTCTCGTCCGTCAGTACGAGGTTATGCCGCGACTTGTCTTTCGGCAACTGATAGCTGACCTCTGCATCCTGACCGCTGGCTGCTGATGGCTGACTGTTGTCCGACGACCGCCACGGACGCAACCTTGACCATAGACTCTGCTTGGGGTCGATGATGTCTTTTATGCCTTGCAGCTTGATGGCGTCTACGCCTATCTGGCGGAATAGTTCGTTGCGTTTGGTCAGGTGGTAGTAGCCCTGCAGGCGCTGTATAGCCCCGTCGTATTGCGATTCGGGTATCTCGAGCGAACGTAGCGCATCTTCCAGACGACGCTCTCCAAGTTTCTCCTGCTGGCGTTCCTGCTTGCGGAAGTAACTGTTCAGAACGGATTGCGCTTTTGCGGTCACCACGTAATTCAGCCACTCGGGTTGCGGCGTTTGTTGTTGGGCGGTCAACACCTCCACCTGGTCGCCGGCGTGCAGGATATAGTCGCTGCTCTTGAGCGAGTGGTTGACTTTCGCACCTATACAATGTTCGCCGAGCTCGCTATGCAACTGATAGGCAAGATCAAGCACCGTAGCGCCTTGTGGCAACGTCTGTATCTCGCCGCTGGGCGTGAACACGAACACCTCTTTGGCAAACAGGTTCAACTTGAACGTGTCCAGGAACGCCATTGCGTCCGGCGAATCGCTCTTCAGTACCTCTTTGATGTCGCGCAGCCACTTGTCCAGCTCCGTCTCCTCTATCACGCCGTTCTTGTATTTCCAGTGCGCAGCCAAGCCTTGCTCGGCGAGCTCGTGCATACGGCGCGTACGTATCTGTATCTCCACCCACTCGCCGTTCTGTCCCATCACCGTCACATGTAGCGCCTCGTAGCCGTTGGCTTTCGGGGTGGATATCCAGTCCCGTATGCGCTCGGGGTGCGGACGGTAGAGCTCCGTGATCGCGGAGTAGATCATCCAGCACTGGTCTTTCTCGCTGAAGTTGCTATGCGGCGTGAACACGATACGTACAGCCAGCAGGTCATAGATCTCGTCAAACTCCACATGCTTCATATTCATCTTCCGCCAGATGGAGTAGGGCGACTTGATACGTGCCGTCAGATCGAAATCGTAACCCAAGGACTTGAGCTTCTCGCGTATCGGCTGTGCGAACTTCTCGAAGTTCTCCATACGCGTCATCTGGTCGGCTGCCACGCGTGCTTTGATATCCTCGTAGGAGTCCGGGTGCTCGTATTGGAACGACAAGTTCTCCAGCTCGCTCTTGATCGAGCCCAGACCCAAGCGGTGCGCCAGTGGAGCGTAGATATACTGCGTCTCGCCGGCTATCTTGTACTGTTTCTCTTTCGGCTGCGACTCCAGTGTACGCATGTTGTGCAGGCGGTCGGCAATCTTGATCAGCACCACGCGTATATCGTCGCTCATCGTCAGCAGCAGTTTGCGGAAGTTCTCCGCCTGCTCCGAGGCTTTGTCGCCGAATACGCCACCGGAGATCTTCGTCAGGCCGTCCACTATCTGCGCAATCTTCGAGCCGAACAAGTTGTCAATGTCCTCTACGGTATAGTCCGTATCTTCCACCACGTCGTGCAGCAGCGCCGCGCTGATCGATGTACTACCCAGACCTATCTCACTCACCACTATCTTCGCCACAGCCAGCGGATGCATGATATACGGCTCGCCGCTCAACCGACGCACACCGTAGTGCGCCTTGTTAGCAAAGCGAAACGCCTGCTCTATGCGCTCCACGTGCTGACGATGATTAGTATGCGCGTACGCATCCAGCAGCGAGGCAAACTCTCGCTCAATCATCGCCTCTTCGGCCTGTGTGAATTCACTGTTTTTCATTACATTTACGCACGCGTCTCACACGCGTACACAAAAAACCGCCACAAAGTTACGAAAAATTTTTGACATTTGCAAATATTTCGTCAATTTTCTCAATAATTTTTGCATTTTACTTGCAACTGTCAGATTTTTCCTGTGCTTTTGCAGACTGAATGGTGATGTTAAAAATAATGAACAAAAGTGTTCAAGAAATGAACCATTTTAGTCATTTCCCCGCTCATCCCTCGTGGTTGCAATGTATGCTGAATGTATGCTCAATATATGCTGAATGAATGCTGAATGTATGCTTCTTCCAACATCACCTTACTCACAATACAACGTATATATATATTATTTATAATATATATAGTTACCAGTAGTTCAGATGCATGCTTAATATCAGGAATCGACCATATATGGGCGATCAAAAAATATCAGCGACTCTCGCCGCTGATACCTTCATTCGTCCGTGTGGCTCATCACTCTCCGTCCGTTTCGAGTGAATGAATTCACTCCGTTACCATTTCTTTGTGTTTGAGCGTTTCTTTTTCTTTGTGTTTCAGGCGGATTTAATCCGCCGCCCGTCACTTTACCTCTTGCCCTTGCACAGAATAAGTCTTTCCATTGCGCAGAATAAACACATGGTCATTTATAATGATTTTATTAGGTGAAGGCTGTTTGTGAGAAGTGGAACTGAGGGGAGTTGCATCATTATGTCGCATAACTTTTACCGTTTCTTCGGCACAATTATAAATTATATCCACAACATCTGCTTCTTCTAATATGAAACGAATATTACCATATCCTTTAGTTGAGAAAGAAAGTTTATCAGTGCAGGTGCTTATTTCGCTTTTTTTCCAATAGATTTCAGTGTTAGGATCTCCATAATTATTTATCTTAAATTCATATACCCCAGCCGGAATAATAAACGATCTCCGAAATTCATAATCAGATGAAACTTCCAATAGACATTGCTCACTTGCCCAAAAGAGTCCACAGCACCAACCTTCAACTGCGAATTGCTCTCCTGTGATTGTGTCTAATCCACCACCCCAAATATAATATTCGTTGTCACCACATGAAGAGTATGAATCTTGATACATGGCACGAATTGTAATGCCATCATCAATATTAGCAGTTTGTGTTTCCCAACCGCTGAAAGACTTGTTTTCTATAGTAGGAGCTAAAGGAACTGGTGTCGCTACATAAGATGTTTCTAAAACAAAACCCTCGTTTGTCATGAAATAAACAGGAATGAGTGTTTCCAAATTTCGTTCATACAATGCTATTACGAATAGTTCATTCTGAATGTTTGATAATGACTGGCTCCATCCTGTAAACACATATCCGTCACGAACCGGTGCTGTTGGTGATGTAGCATCACTTCCTTTCTGAAAATCACTGCGTTGCAATAATCTTCCATCCCAATCAAGAAAAGTGACGGTAACAGTAACTTTCTTTTTGCGACTGATGAATAGTGCATTCTTAACTTCATCAACATCATTATAGAGTTGATAGGCTCCACGTAAAGTTATAGTATCTCCTATTGCTATATCCAGTGTAGACAAATCTCCAATTGTTCCATTCTCCTCACGCAGCCAGTAGACGTATATTGTTCCAGTTCGGTCTGATAGGTAGAAACAACCGGAGGATTTATTCGTAATGTGAGAAACAACACCTGTTAGTTGATAGGTGTTCTTTCGATCTTTTGTGTCAAGGAAATTGGCGATGGTTGTTTCTCCCATAATTTCTGGAGGTGTGGTCGCACTTATGACATGATATGTACCGTTGAGTAGTTCCGCTATTGAAGTGTTCCGTAAATAGCAGTCTGTCACTTCCACGTAGTCGCCTACATTCAATTTGCGAGCGTTTTCCGCTGTGGATGCTTGGAGATGTGTGCAGCGAAGCAATGATGTGGAACCGGTTTCAACATCATCAATATAGAATGTTGCCCAATCTTCATACGGGTAACCATTATCCCATGAGGTAACATATCCTCGGACAGTATAGGTTTTTGAATACTGGTCAGTAGAAGGATTGTTAAGATACTGCATAACTTCTGCTACAGACAGATACGATGATTGAGCAGGTAAAGGCATATTACCCATAATTATGAGCAATAATGCGATAAGATACAATCGTGTTTTCATTTTTTTATTGAATTTTAATGTTTACTATGCTTGAGGGGTGTAATCTACACACGAAAAACGTGAGGCTTGTTAGCTTCAATCTGGATTGTTGAGGATTCTGGACTACCTTCTTTTACCAAATATCCGAAACAAGGCTCACGTCATAACGCGAGCAAAAAAGCCTTGTTCTTGGTAAAAGAATTGTATGAAAGTGTCCAGTTTTCAACAATCCAAGTTCGTAGCTGTAATGCTTTGTCTTCGGCGCTCGCTGCGCCATTATGTCAAAATTTTCTCATTTTTTTTCTGCTGTTGAGTTCAGCCCTGCTGTTTATCGTCGGCAGCGACAGCTTGCTTTGCCTCCGCAAGCGAGGATATGGAGTTACTTTATATTTTCTAAGTCAAAATACAATAGTCGAGTTGGCGAGTCTTCGTCCTCTTTTGATAGTGGCTTGAAGCCTTGCTTATAGTAGAACTCTAAAACATCAGCGTACGCATCAACCGTAATGAATCGGCAACCGGCTTTGTTGTCTGCTTTGTACGAAGCAACAATCATGTTAATGATCATGGTACCAATGCCTTCACCGCGAAATTGCTTATCGGTTGCCAAACGGCAAATCTTCAAAGCTGGATAACTCTTGAACATCTTGCCTTGTGCAAAGAATTGCTTGCGAAAACGGTTATATGCCGAATTGCTTGGAAAATCCGTCAAAGATATACGGTCATGGGCAAGACTGAAATAACCGATAGTGTCATGTGTGTTCTTGTCTTCAAGCACATAACTTGTTGCGAGACGAACCTTGAAATATAGCAACGCATCATTAAAGATGAAGTCATTGAGGTCTTCATCTCCACAGTCGAACTTGGAAACGGTATCGTTTTCACCAAGCCGACGCAGTAATATGTCTTCTTTATTCATAAGTGAGTCTGATCAAAATGCACAATTTACGCAACGAGAGCGCAAGAACTCATAGTCATGCATCATTCGCGTCTTTTGCTCAGCAGAGATGGGCTGAGGATTGAGCATTTGCATCTCAAAGCGGCGTGCTTCCTCACCAAATAGAATAGGTGTTTCTTTAATCGGGCGTGCCATAATGTTATGATAAATTTAGATTTCGCCGCAAAGTTACGAAAAAAAATGCACATTTGCAAATTTTCAGTAGAAAAAATCGTTTTTGTGAAACAAATAGACATTTTCGCAAAGAAAAAATCGTATTTGCAACGCAAATAGAAATTTCTGCTGTGGAAAAAATTGCAGTTTACTGCATTTTTAGTGGTGGTACCGCGTTTATGCTTGCACAAGAATGAGGAATCGTCACTAAAATAGAGAAACGGCCGTCTGAGTCGGGGCATTGTCGGGGGAAAGTCGAACCATTGTCGAGCCAATGTCGGTAGTGAGTCGGCACTGTCTCTATCAAAAATGCAAAAATTATCAAGAAAATTGGCTGAAAATTTGCAAATGTCAAAAATTTTTCGTATCTTTGTGCGCCGAATAATGGGAATGCTAAACTGCTAACAATGAATAAACATAACAACACAATATAATGAAACGGATATTTACTATATTGACGATTGTGCTGCTGAGCACGGCGGTGATGATAGCTGACGAGATTGTGAAACTTGACGGGTTGTATTACTCGTTGGGTGATACTGAAGCCACATTGGTGAAAGACCAGAGTTCGGATCAGTCCACATATAAGGATTATACAGAAGTAACGATTCCGTCAGAAATAAAGTATAATAACTACACCTACCCGGTGAAGACTATCGGCATAAGTGCGTTTGAGGGCTGCAAAAATCTGCAATCCGTGACACTGCCGTCGTCTATTAAAGCTATCTATACGGATGCATTCTACGGTTGTACGAAATTAGGCAGCATTAATCTTCCGGAAGGCTTGACAACCATCTATAAGCGTGCGTTTTATAACTGCAACCTTACATCAATAACCATCCCGAGTACGGTAACCTCAATGGGTAATGGAGCATTCAATAGCAATCCGTTGACTTCGGTAGTGTGGAAGCCAAAGGCATGCTCTATCGGCACAGACAGTGATGCGCCGTTCTACAGTTCAGCATCCACAATCACATCGTTTACATTTGGTGACCAGGTAGAGACTGTGCCGGCATATCTGTGCCAAGGCATGAGCAAGATTGAGGAGATAGTGCTGCCACCATCCGTCAAATCGTTAGGTCAAAATGCGTTTATGAACTGCACGTCGCTCAAGTCGATTAACTTGCCTGTGACGCAGAAAACGTTGCCTGTAAGTTTCTTTGAGGGCTGCTCGGCACTGGAATCGATTGAGTTGCCTGCAACATTGACCACTATCAGCCAAGATGCATTCTATGGCTGTAAATCACTGGCTGAGATCAACCTGCATGAAGGCATAACTACTATCGGTAATCGCGCGTTCTATAACTGCAAACTCACATCGGTGACCATCCCGAGCTCGGTAACCTCAATGGGTAATGGAGCATTCAATAGCAATCCGTTGACTTCGATAGTGTGGAAGCCGGTGAAATGCACCACAATAGGCACAGACAGTGATGCGCCGTTCTACAGTTCAGCATCCACAATCACATCGTTTACGTTTGGTGACCAAGTAGAGGAAGTGTCGGTATATCTGTGCCAAGGCATGAGCAAGATTGAGGAGATAGTGCTTCCGCCGTCCGTCAAATCGTTGGGTAAATATGCGTTTGCATCCTGTACCTCGCTCAAGTCGATTAACTTGCCTGTGACGCAGAAAACGCTGCCGGTAAGTTTCTTTGAGGGCTGCTCGGCACTGAAAACGATTGAGTTGCCGTCAACCTTGACCACTATCAGTCAAAATGCATTCTACGGCTGCTCATCGCTGGCAGAGATTGACTTGCATGAAGGCATAACTACTATAGGTAATGGCGCGTTCTATAACTGCAAACTCACATCGGTGACCATCCCGAGCACAGTAACCTCAATGGGTAATGGAGCATTCAATAGCAATCCGTTGACTTCGGTAGTGTGGAAGCCGGTGAAATGCACTACCATAGGCACAGACAGTAGTGCGCCGTTCTACAGTTCAGCATCTACAATCACATCGTTTACGTTCGGTGACCAGGTAGAGGAAGTGCCGGCATATCTGTGCAAGGGCATGAGCAAGATTGAGGAGATTGTACTGCCACCGTCCGTCAAATCGTTGGGTCAAAATGCGTTTGCGTCCTGTACCTCGCTCAAGTCGATTAACTTGCCTGTGACGCAGAAGACGCTTCCTGTAAGTTTCTTTGAGGGCTGCTCGGCACTGGAAGCAATTGAGTTGCCTGCCACCCTGACCACTATCAGTCAGGATGCATTCTACGGCTGCTCATCACTGGCTGAGATTAACCTGCATGAAGGCATAACTACTATAGGTAATCGCGCGTTCTATAACTGCAAACTCACATCGGTGACCATCCCGAGTACGGTAACCTCAATGGGTAATGGAGCATTCAATAGCAATCCGTTGAAATCAGTAGTATGGAAGCCTAAGACTTGCTCTATCGGCACAGACAGTAGTGCGCCGTTCTATGGTTCAGCATCCACAATCACATCGTTCACGTTTAGTGACCTGGTAGAGACTGTGCCGGGGTATCTGTGCAAGAATATGAGCAAACTGGAGTCGGTTTTGCTGCCGGCGACTGTGACGAGCGTAGGTCAGCAAGCGTTCATGAATTGCACAGCCCTCAAGAAACTTGAGTTCCCGAAAGGAATAAAGACGGTAGCCACCAGTGTGCTGGAAGGCTGCTCGGCTCTGGAGGAAGTGATTATTCCAGCCACGGTGACAACAATCAACCAGGATGCGTTCTATGGCTGCAGAAACTTGCAGGCGATTCGCAACTACGCCATTACGCCGCAGTCCATCACGGAACGTGCGGTCAATAGTGTGGACAAAAAGACCTGCATCCTGTACGTGCCGATGGATTATCTGGATTTGTACAGTGCAAAGGCTGTTTGGTGTGACTTCAAGAATATCATTGGTGTGGCAACGGATTTGCAGTTCGAGGAGCAGATAGTAAACCTCTCGTACCTGAGGAAAGACGAGTCACTCCTGTATATGGAATCGCAGAAATGGGAGATCCCGCATGCACCGCGTATAGAAGGATTCGTGTTCGAGAAGTGGGAAGTGCTGGCAGGTGATCTGAATGACGGCGTCAAGCTCCAAGCGGTATATAAAGCCGATGAGGCAACCGGCGCTCCGGCACAATATGTCAATCCCGCCAACAAGGCACAGAAACTCATCCGTCGCGGAAACGTGTATGTGTTGCAAGACGGTAAGACATATACGGTGAACGGCAGCAGAGTGGAGTAAGGATGAAAGGGTGAGAGGATGAAAGGTGAAAAAATGAAATAACTAAATAATTTGGGGATAATTGGTTTTGACAGCAGGTAGAACAGGTATGTAAGCATGCCGAGCACTGCAGAGACGCTCGTAAATATCGTCTGCAAAACAATAACTGGCAACTACAATGTAGCTCTCGCCGCTTAATCGAAGTATAGTAGATTAGCTTAGCGTCGGTACAAGGTACTGACCCGAGACGTCACTCCAAGCCGAGTCTGTGGGCTGAATGGATACAGTGGCGCGGAAATACACAGAATAGCACTCGCAGGCTGCGATGCGGGTGTGAAAACAAAGCAGATAAGGCGATAGTTGGTGGCTTGGGTCTTGCTATCGCACGAAAATGAAGGCCAAGATAAGCATGTAGAAAGCGTATTGGTTCCTTGTTTGGACGCGGGTTCGAATCCCGCTATCTCCACTCGCCGTCGGCAAACCGCGCTAACAGATGCCGCCCTGCGGCATAGAGCGCACGGTTGCCTCGGCTCTCCGAAAAACAACCTTGGCAGGTTCTTTTTCGGGGTTACAACGAATATTTACAAAGAGATAGAGTGAAGAATATACGGAATTTTTGTATTATTGCGCACATTGACCACGGGAAGTCAACGCTGGCGGATCGTATGTTGGAGATAACCAACACCGTTGATGTGCGTCAGATGGAGAACCAAGTGCTCGATGACATGGATCTCGAGAAGGAGCGCGGCATAACCATCAAGTCGCACGCTATTCAGATGGCGTACAAGGGTTATACGCTTAACCTCATTGACACTCCGGGGCACGTGGATTTCTCTTATGAGGTCAGCCGCTCGATAGCCGCGTGCGAGGGTGCGCTGCTGGTAGTCGATGCTTCGCAAGGCGTGCAGGCACAGACGATATCGAACCTGTACATGGCGCTGGAGCATGATCTGGAGATCATCCCCGTGATGAACAAGTGCGACATGGAGAGCGCTATGCCCGACATGGTGGAGGATGAGATAGTCGAACTGCTTGGCTGTAAACGCGAGGAGATACTTCGTTGTTCTGCCAAGACCGGCGATGGCGTAGAGGCGATACTGGACGCAATCATCGATCGCATACCTGCGCCGCAGGGCGATCCCAACGCGCCGCTGCAGTGCCTGGTGTTTGACTCGGTGTTCAACTCCTTCCGCGGGATCATCGGTTACTACAAAGTAGTAAACGGTACAATGCGCACGGGTGACAAGGTGCGGTTCTTCAACACCGGCAAGGAGTACGACGCCGACGAGATAGGCATCCTCAAACTCGATATGCAGCCCACGAAAGAGATCAGTGCGGGCAATGTAGGATATATCATCTCCGGCATCAAGACCTCAAGCGAGGTGAGGGTAGGCGATACGATCACTCACGTAGCTCGCCCCTGTGAAAAAGCCATCGAAGGCTTCGAGGAAGTCAAACCGATGGTGTTTGCCGGTGTGTATCCGATTGAGGCGGAGGATTATGAGAACCTGCGCACCTCGCTGGAGAAACTCCAACTCAACGATGCCTCGCTGAGCTTCACGCCAGAGTCGTCAGTGGCATTGGGCTTCGGCTTCCGTTGCGGATTCCTCGGACTGCTGCACATGGAGATCATCCAGGAGCGCCTCGACCGCGAGTTCGATATGGATGTGATCACCACCGTGCCGAACGTAAGTTACAACGTCTATCTGAAAGGCGGCACAATGAAAGAGGTGCACAACCCTGCCGGGATGCCTGATCTGACGGAGATAGACCATATAGAAGAGCCGTATATACGCGCATCAATCATCACGACCTCGAACTTCATCGGAAACATCATGACGCTCTGCCTGGACAAACGCGGCGAGCTCGTCAAGCAGGAGTACATCTCCGGCAACCGTATGGAGCTGCTGTTCGATATGCCGCTGGGCGAGATAGTCATCGACTTCTATGACAAACTCAAGTCTATCAGCAAGGGCTACGCGTCATTTGACTGGCATCATAACGGCTTCCGGCCGTCGAACCTCGTCAAACTCGATATCCTGCTCAACGGCGAACAAGTCGATGCCTTATCGACCCTGACGCACCGCGACAATGCAGTGGATTTTGGTCGGCGTATGTGCGAGAAGCTCAAGGAACTCCTGCCACGGCAACAGTTCGATATAGCTATTCAGGCTGCTATCGGCGCAAAGATCATCGCCCGCGAGACAGTCAAACAAGTGCGCAAAGACGTGCTCGCCAAGTGCTACGGCGGTGACGTGAGCCGCAAACGCAAACTGCTGGAGAAACAGAAACGCGGCAAGAAACGCATGAAGCAGATAGGCAACGTCGAAGTGCCGCAGAAAGCGTTCCTCGCTGTGCTGAAACTCGATTAAAGTTGAGTGTTGAAAGTATAGTGTTTGAGAAGTTGAGAGTTGAGTGTTTAGAGTTGATAGCTACGGAGGAATATATTAGGGAGCATTTCGATGTGTACAATCACACGATGTTTGGCGGAACATTACCTGTTCCGCCTATTCATTTGACGAACGCGCGCACATATATGGGACAAATGACCTGCCGCAAACGGGTAGGGTTGTTCGGACGAAAACACTTCTCGGACTTTGCACTGCGCATCAGCAAGCGTTTTGACTACGATGAGCAGGAACTGCAAGACACGCTCATCCACGAAATGATCCATTACTATATCAGTTACCATCAGCTACAGGACAGCTCGGCTCACGGGCAACTGTTCAGGCAGATGATGAACGATATCAACGAACATTTCGGCAGGCATATAACCATCACTCACCGCACCTCACGCGAAGAACGTTTGCAGGTGATTGGCAGTCGTCCGCGTCCGCGGGTTTTTGCCATCATTGAGATGAACGGTCAGCACTACATCAAGGTTGTGCCGCGTATAGAACAGCGAATCCGGACAATGCACCGACGGCTGAAGTCTTCGTCAGTCATCAGCAATATCGCGTGGTACTATTCCAAAGACCCGTATTTTGCACTTTTTCCCTCATCCATGGGCAGTCGGGTGCAGAAGATTGATATGGACGAAGTACAATCTCACCTCACAAATGCCACGCCGTTTTACTGTGACGGACGAACACTTACGGCTCATTTTGAATAAATTTTGAAAATTTATTCCCTAAATTCAGAAAAAAGTACAGCAAAATTTGCAAATGTGCTTTTTTTTTTGTATCTTTGTGGCGTGCATTATTGTATGCATAAATATTGTTGCATGAAAAACCTATAGAGTCTATGAATCGAAATACTTTTCGTCAGTTAGCTTTGCTCTTGCTGCTGCTTGTTCCTGTCCTGGCATTTGGCGAACAAAACGCGGCGCTACACCGGCTGCTATTTCACTCGGGCAGAGTGGTGGTAGGTGAGATCGTGCTACGCAATGATGAGGTCGTGATTGTGAAGGACAGTTATGGCTCACGGTTCCAGTTCCCGATGTCGGATGTGGTGGAGATAACCGAGGTGTTGGACGAAGCGGCGTCGGAGAAACATGAACAGGAGGTAGCGTCGCGCACGATCACCAATGCCAAACGCACCTCGCTGGGGGTACATGTGGCAGGCGGTTTGGTTAACTTGGACGGCTCAACAGGCGGTGTTATAGCTGCCGATGTGCGTTTGGGAGCAAACAACCTCGCCGGCAAACGGATCTTCCTCGGCGGACAGGTAGGCTACAGAGCGTTGCTGGTGGAAAAGAAGACATTGTCAATCATCCCGATAGACGTGGTGACGGAGATCCCGCTCATGCAAGGCAATCACGTGCCGATGATAGGTGCGAACATAGGCTACGGCATAGGTATCAACAATATCCGCGGCGGTGTGAATGCCGGATTGGCGTTCGGCTACCGCTATCACTTCTCGCGCACCGGAGCGTTCCATATCGGTTTGGAAGCCGAGGTGCAGCAGATAGCCTCGATGTCGCATATGATAGAAGTGGAAGCCGGGCAAGAGTTTGTGTCCGTATATGGGCGAACAGCCGTGATGGGAATGATTACCCTGGGAGTGCTATTCTAATAATGGTGAATGGTTAATGGTTAAAGGTGAGAGATGACACAGAAGAATTCATCATCGGGAAAATTCAAACGACAGCCGCGTAACCATCCGGTTACCGTGCTGCTCAACGATAGTGAGATGCGTACCATCACGCGGTACTGCGAGCGGTATAAGTACCGCAACCGCTCTGAAATGGTGCGGCAGACGCTGATGCGAGCTATATTGAAGCGATTTGACAAAGACAGCCCGACGCTCTTCGATTAGTTGAGTGTTTAGAGATACATGATCACCGATACGCTTGCCATATTGTCGTTGGTTCTCGCCATCATCTGGCTGGTGCCTATGGTGTGCAGGAAGATTCACGTGCCTGCCATCGTAGGATTCATCCTTGTGGGTATAGCGATCGGTGAACACGGCTTGGGGCTGCTGGCGCCGAATCATACGATCGATGTGATCGGTAAAATGGGAATGTTGTATATCATGCTGCAAGCCGGTATAGAGATTGATATGAATGACTTCCGGCAGTACAGGCTTGGGGCTGTGACGTTCGGACTATATACATTCCTTTTCCCGTTCGTACTGGGCATCCTCGTCGCGCGCGTGATGGGACTATCCTGGCAGACGAGTGCACTGCTTGGCGCGATGTTCGGCAGTCACACGCTGATGACGTACCCTATAGTGAACCGTTACGGCGTGCAGCAGTCCGCTGCAGTGAATATGACGGTAGGTGCCACGATGTTGTCCATCACCTTGTCACTGCTGGTGCTGGCTGTACTGAAGAGTCAGTTGCTTGCCACCGATGCTGACAACTGGAACTTCTGGTGGGTATTGGCAGGTAAAACAACCCTGCTGGGTATCATGACGTTCGGTGTGTTCCCACAGGTAGCCAAATGGTTCTTCCGGCACAATCAGAACACTTCTGCCGGGTTCGCGATGGTAATGCTGATGTTAGTGGGGAGTGCAGGGCTGGCTGAATGGGCAGGACTGGAAGCCATCCTCGGTGCGTTTATCTGCGGCGTGGCGCTGAACAAGTGGGTACCGAACTTGTCACCGCTGATGGGCAGGATCAACTTCGTGGGCAACACGATCTTTGTGCCGCTGTTCCTGCTCGGCGTGGGAATGATGATTGATGTGAGTCTGGTGGTAGCAGGCTGGGGGACAGTGATCATGGCAGCGGTGATGATTGTGACCAAGTTTGTAAGCAAGTGGCTGGCAGCCTGGTCAGCACAGCGCACGTTCGACCTTTCGCCCCTTGACCGCGAACTGATGTTCGGCTTGACGCACGCCACGGCTGCCGGCACGCTGGCAATCGTGACGATAGGGTTCAAAGTCGGGCTGTTTGATGTGACGATTCTGAACGGCACCGTGGTGATGATCCTGGTGCTGTGTACGACGGCATCGTTCGTAACCGAGCACGCAGCCAAAGAGTTGGCCTTGCAGGAAGAGGCACGTCTGGAGAGCGAGCGTACGGAAGACCAGTGGCTCGTGATGCAGGTGGCGGAACAGAAGGATGAGGCGCTGCTCAGCATCAGTACACTCAGTCAACTGCCTGAGCCGGAGTTCGTGACGGCAGTGGACTGGCAGGAGGCAGAGCAGTTCGTGGAACGCTCGGGTAAGTCCGTAGTCATCTATCACGAGCAACAACCGCTGAACACGATAAGCCGGCTTCTGGTGGCAGTACCGCGTTACGCGGAGAAGGAGCGCGACTTTATCTCCTGCTTCGGACAGATTCGCCGACTGAGCAGTCAGATAGGTGCCAAGGTCGTATTCTACTGCAACGAGGATACCAAGCGGCCTATTCAGGCATTGTGTGCCCGTAAAGGCAAGTACCTGCATGCCTCGTACCGCGAGCTTAGTGACTGGGAAGATGTGCTGCAGATAGCCAAGCAGATACGTGAGGATGATATGCTTGTTATGGTACAGTCGCGTCATGCAACGCCGAGTTATAACCCGCTGTTCTCACAAGTGCCGAGGATGTTGAAGGAGTTCTTTGGCGAGTACAACACACTGCTGCTCTATCCGGAGCAGCGCACGCACTCCGAGGGGCAGGATATACTGCTCACGGATATACCGCAGCCGTCAGCAATGTGGCGCATTGTCAGCAGCGTGAAAGAGTGGCTGCTCAGGTGGCTGCGTAGATCACAAAAACAGTAAAATCAAAAAATCGCAGAGATATGAAACGCGTTATTTATCTACTGGTAACCCTGCTCATGATGAGCACTACCGGATTTGCTCAAGCCATCCTGAGCAGCGGATCATTTGACGGAATTGACTGGTCGGTATACAGCGACGGAAAACTTACGCTTGACGGTAGCGGGGACATTTCCGGCTACAGCAGTGCAAGTTCTGTGCCTTGGTACGAGCACCGCACGATGATTACATCGATTGAATTGTCCGGCTCAATCCAGTCCATCGGCAAGTACGTGTTCTATGCCTGCACGAATGTAACCGAGATCAATACAACGATCCCTATGCCTCCGACATTAGCAGCCAACACATTCAACAGCAGCCGTCTGCCGTCGATAACACTATTTGTACCATCGATGTACATGACTGACTATCAGAACGCGGAATATTGGGGACAGATGCAGATCTCGTCCTCCGACGGCGGCGTAATGGGTGACTCCAACGCGTATCTGTCTGCTATCTATCTGGACGGTACGATGCTTGACGGGTTTGAACCGTACACGTTTGCCTACCAAGTAGAACTGCCTGAGGGCACAACAACAGCGCCGGAGGTGACCTATCTACTGCAAGACGAGAGTTGTATGTCGGAAGTTCAGCAAGCTGACTCGCCAAACGGTTATGCGAAGATAACCGTCACTTCATCTGACGGAAGCATGACGAACACCTATCAGATCACATTCTCCGTACAAGAGGATCTCCATGGCAATCCGACAGGTGGCGATTCGGGCGACGAGACAATCATCGACAGCGGTATGCTGCCGGGCGGAACAATTTGGACATTGTACAGCACGGGTGTTATGCGATTCACCGGTGGCGGAACAATGGACAGTTATGACGATCCGACCGAGGTGCCGTGGTACAACAACAGGCTGTTGGTAACGGAGTTGAACTTCGGAGCGGACTACTTCTCATTAGGTAACTATCTTTTCTATGAACTTGATAACCTGGAAACCATCAATTGTTATTCCTCCTACGTGCCTACACCGCAGGCTAATACGTTCAATCCAAACAAACTGGCAAATATCAAGGCAAATGTCCGGGGAACGCTGATGGAGCAATTCCAGGATGATCCCTATTGGAGTCAGATGCAACTGGTTGTTATCCCGGGCACAGAGCCGGACAACGTGGTAGAGGGGCTGATTGAAGACGACATGGTCTGGTCGCTGAACCGCAACAGAGGACTGCTAACCATCTCCGGCACGGGAAGGCTGCCGGATTGGATACAGTCGATGGCTCCGTGGAGCGAATATTCGAGCATAATCACCTCTGCCGATATTCAGGAAGGCATAACCTACTGTTGCAACGGCGCGTTCGCCAACTGCACGAATATCAAACAAATATACTTGGCATCAACCATCGATTCCATCGGCGAGTATATCCTCCCCGAAGGCGGTATGCAGATACAAATATTCGTGTATAACATGACTCCTCCGGGTGTCACGCAGAGCACGTTTGCCGGCATACAGGGCTGTGCATATGTGATCTGCTACGAGAGTGCTTATGACGCGTACCAGAATCATCCGATTTGGGGCACGAATTGTATGGGATATATGGATGACCCACAGACCGATACGGACGGAACCGTCACCATTGAGCTGGATGAAAACTGGCACTTCATTATGCTGCCACAATTTGGCGGAATCAATTACGAGGATATATATACCGACCGAGATGTGGAGTGGGCTATCTACGACGGTTCACAACGTGCCGGAGGGCAGAGCGGATGGAAGAGAGTGGACTTTATGACCACCTATTACAAAGACTGGGGACATATAGTGCGTTCCCTCAATGGCAACGCTACGCTGAGTATCAATCTCAAGGGAAACAAAAACAATCAGTACATAAACATTGATCTTCTTCACCACTCAGCCTCGCATCCGGAAAATGCCAACTGGAACTTCATCGGTAACCCCTATAACGCCGGTTACGATATCAACGGTTTGTTGGATGCAGGAATATCTTCACCTATCACCGTATGGAACGGAACGGGCTACAGCACATACACGCCGGGTATAGACGAGTACAAGCTGCAACCGTTTGAGCCGTTCTTTATCCAGTTGCCTGACGACCAGAACAGCGGCTCGATACAACTCTCACCGGAGTACATTGACGAGACGATGAGTCTGCCTGTAAGCGGCGGTAGCAGTTCGGGTGATGGCGGTAATACCGGTGATGGTAGCAGCGTTGCTGATGCTTACGGCGCACTGCCCGGATACTTCTCGGTAGGCGAGGGCATACAAGTGCAGTTCTCACGAGGCAACCTGCAATACAATGCCGTCAAAGGTGAATGGCAGTTTGCAAACAATCAATACGACTATATAGGTGAAGATAATGCGAATATATCCGACAGTTATGAAGGCTGGATAGATATGTTCGGATGGGGAACAGGTAGTAACCCGACGAAGGTGAGCGAGATTTCTGCAGATTACCCCGATTTCTTTGACTGGGGAAATAATCCTATCAGCAACGGCGGTGGTATAGAAGGCATCTGGCGCACACTGACAAGTGATGAGTGGTTATATCTGTTCGAATCGCGTACGAATGCTCCTAACTTGTACGGCATTGCTACAGTCAATGGCATAAACGGATTGGTTGTTCTTCCGGACAACTGGAATGATATACCCGACATCTCTATATTTAATCCGGGCGTTGGCAATTATTCGCAAAATACCTACACATATGACGAGTGGAGTAAGATGGAATCAGCGGGTGCGGTCTTCTTGCCGGCAGCCGGTGGCCGTGACGGCATGAGTCCGTACAACATCAGTTATGACGGATTCTATTGGGCGTCAACGTCTCCTAACGAGGATGACGCGTTTAATATTCATTTTGATTCAGAAAGTTTCTATTCACAGGTGGGCAGTCGTCGCTATTCCGGTCGATCTGTTCGTCTAGTCAAGAGTACAGACGGAGGTAACGGCAGTGATCCGACAGGAGGAAATGAGATCACTCAAACTTACACCTTCCTCACGAAGGCTTGGGATGCTGATGAGGGAAGTTGGATGTCAGGCATGAACGGCTATGGCTTCACGGAAGGTCGAGGCGTACAATGTACGACAGCTACTACAGGAGCTAATGCGCAGTGCCCGATTACGTACAGTAATATCTCAACGGTTATTGTTACGTATTGCACGAACAGTAGTACTGCGGGTGCTGGTACGATTATGATTGAGATTAACGGATTCAACCAGTCACAAGAGGTTGCTCCTTCCGGCGGAACAACACTGCGCGAGATGGTATTTGATTTCGTGGATTCGATGCCGAGCGGCGCACCCTCGATTATGGTGAACTGTACGCAGAACTCGATATATATTTACAGCGTAACCATCATAACGAAGTAATTATACTTCATTGGAGTCGTCCGGATGCTCGACTTTGTCGAGCAGATGGATTGCTCCGGCGATTGTCTTGACGTTCTGAATGGTTATATACCGCTTGTGCGGAATCGTCTTGAGTTCTTCGGCAGTCAATCCCTTCGTGCGCACAGGTTCGTCATGGAACATGCATCGTTGCGGTCGGCTGACTGCGTATTGAATAAGACGCGCGAAGTCTTCGCTCTGATAGTACGCATCGTCGTTCTGTGGTAGATAGAGCGCCATGCGTTCGCCCTTGAGCAGGATCTTTTCAATGCCAAGTCGGCAACACAACCAGCGCAGACGCACGACATTCAGCAGCTCTTTTGCTTGTTCAGGGAGTGCGCCAAAGCGATCAATGAGGCGCTTCTCAAAGGCAAGCAGTTCCTGTTCGTCACGCAGGGAGTCGAGTTCGCGGTAAAGGGTGATGCGCTCACTGATATTCTCGATATAGTCAGGCGGAAAACTTACCTGCAGGTCACATTCGAATTGCGCGTCACTGACCCAATTATGATACTGACCGCTGACCGCTGACGGCTGATCGTTTGTTTCTTCTTCCGTAGGATTGAGTCCTTCTTCTTCCTTGAGTTCCTCGACGGCTTCGTTGAGGATACGTTGGTAGGTTTCATAGCCGAGGTCGGCAATGAAGCCGGACTGCTCGGCGCCTAACATATTTCCCGCACCACGTATATCCAGATCCTGCATAGCCAGATGGAAGCCTGAACCGAGTTCGGCAAATGTGGTGATGGCATCCAGGCGTCGGCGTGCCTCGGGAGTGAGCAGTTCGCGTTCGGGAGTGATGAGGTAGCAATATGCCTTACGGTTGCTGCGACCGACTCGTCCGCGCAACTGGTGCAGGTCTGCCAAGCCGTAATGTTGCGCCGAGAAAATAAACATTGTATTGACGTTCGGTATATCGATGCCGGACTCGATGATCGTGGTAGAGATGAGGATGTCATAATCGTAATTGATGAAGTCCTCAAGCCGCTGTGCTACTTCGTCGGCAGGCATCTGCCCGTGGGCGATAACGATGCGCGAATCGGGACACAAGCGGTGCAAACGGTGCTCGATGCGTTCGAGCATCTCGATACGGTTGCATACAACAAACACCTGCCCGTTTCTTGCCATCTCAATATCTATAGCCTCTTTGATTATATCCTCGTCATCCAACGTGATGTTTTCCGTAATAACAGGATAGCGGTTGGGCGGCGGGGTAGTCATGACACTCAGATCACGTGCGCCAAGCAGTGAGAACTGTAAGGTACGCGGTATAGGTGTGGCGGTGAGCGTCAGCACGTCGATGTTCGTTCTCAGGCTCTTGAGCTTCTCCTTGACGGCTACGCCGAACTTCTGCTCCTCATCGATGATAAGCAGCCCCAGATCGTGCCACTGGACAGATTTGCCGATGAGTTTGTGCGTGCCGATGAGAATGTCAATCTTCCCCTCAGCCAGTTGCTCCAGGATCTCTTTTACCTCCTTGGGTGTCTTGGCGCGACTCAGATACTCAACCTTGACGGGGAAGTTGCGGAAGCGTTCCTTGAATGTCGTATAGTGTTGCAGAGCGAGTACTGTGGTAGGCACAAGCACGGCAACTTGTTTGCCATCGGTGGCAACCTTAAATGCAGCCCGCATAGCAATCTCCGTCTTGCCGAATCCCACGTCACCGCAGATGAGACGATCCATCGGTTGCGGGCTCTCCAGATCGTGCTTGACGTCCAGGGTGGCTTTTGCCTGATCGGGGGTATCCTCATAGATGAACGACGCTTCCAGCTCCTGCTGCATATATCCGTCTGGAGAATAGGCTACACCCTGTTGCTGCTTGCGTGTGGCATATAGACGGATTAGGTCGCGGGCAATCTCTTTCACCTTGTCTTTCGTGCGCTCCTTCAGTCGCTCCCATGCTCCTGAACCAACGCGTGAGACGGTAGGTGGTGTGCCTTCTTTGCCCTTGTATTTGCATATACGGTGCAGGTTATGAATGCTGACAAAGATTGTATCACCATCGCGATAGATGAGTTTGATCATCTCTTGCGGTTTGCCGTTGACGCCGGTTGTGACCAAGCCGCCGAAGCGCCCTATACCGTGGTCAGAATGCACCACATAGTCACCTATCTGTAGTTGGTTAAGTTCCTTGAGGGTAATGAGTGCTTTGCCGCGACGTGCATTATCCGAGGTCAGCGTCACGCGATGGTAACGCTCGAAGATCTGGTGATCGGTGTAGCAGGCGATCTTCCGCGCATGATCAACCCAGCCGCCATGCAGGGCTTTGTCCACAGGCGTGAACAGTTGTGTCCGCTCTGCCTGTTCGTCCGGCAAGTGCTCATCGTCCTGCTGATTAGGAATAGCAGCCATAATGGCTGCCAAGCGGTCAGTTTGTTTCTTGTAGTCCGACAGGATATAGATGGAGTAACCGAGTGCCAACTTCTCCGTTATATCCTGCATAAGCATCTCGAACTGCTTGTGAAACAAGGGCTGGGGCAGGGTATCAAAAGCGATGCGAGTGAATGTGTCGTATGAACTCTTCGTGCCGATTTCGATGGTATCCGACCATGGTTGGTCGGCGTCCGGCAGACCGGCTTGCAGGGGCGAAAGATGGATATTGTTGCCTATATACAATGTGCAATCGGGCATATAAGCGGTTAGACTGACCATCTCAGCCGATTCAGGCATACGCACCACGGAAATCTCATTAACGCGTTTGTCAGACAGTTGCGTCTCAATATCAAAGGTTCGGATGGAATCGATCTCGTCGCCGAAGAAATCCAGGCGGTAGGGGTTGTCAGAGGCATAACTGTATATATCCACTATTCCTCCACGCACAGCAAATTGCCCGGGCTCATAGACAAAATCCACTCGCTGAAAATCCAACTCCAATAGCCGGTCAGTGAGTTTGACTATACTGATCTGTTCACCGGTCTTCAAGCTCAGGCTGCTATCAATGAGTACATTTGGAGCAGATACCTGCTCACTCATTGCCTCTGGATAAGTGACTACCGTCAATTGCCGTGGCGTTTGCACCAGAGCGTTCAGGGTTTGCGTGCGCTGAATAGCCATTGACTCATCAATGCTCGACTGACGACGCCGGTGAGAGTGGGGGAAGAACAACAGTGTGCCTTCTTGTTGCTCACCGCCTAAGGCGCGCAGATCAGCGTAGAGGTACTGCGCATCATCGGGATTGTCACACACAATCAGATGTACGCTGTGCGTCTCCTCTTGCTCCCGCAGAGCCGACAACACCACAGCACGCATACTTGCGTGCAATCCCGTGAGTAGCAAATGTCCGGCTGTGCGTTGCTGTAGTTGCCTAACAATGGCAGCTATCTCGCTATGCTCAGAGATGAGTAGATGTCGGAGTTCGTCAATCGTCATTGCGGCACGAGTGGGTTACTTCTTCGGCTCGTCAGGAACCTCAATCTTCATCGATTGTTTGCCTTTGTTGTTCTCAAAGATGAGCCAATACACACCGTGAGGCATATTGAAGGTCTGCGTCCCGGTCAGCAATTGGTCAATGAACGATGAACCATCCGGAGTGATGACGCGCATCGTGGTCGGTTGGGCGATATGATGCATGACTAAGGTGTTAGGCTCAATGTGCATACCTAACTTCAAGTCCACTATACCTAAATCCAACTCGCCGTCCGGTGAGTGGTTCGGGTTCCAACCGTCTGTGCCGCGCGTGTATATATACGGAGTGATGGAGAAACTGTTAAACAACGGATCATCCGGAACAAAGGCAATAGCCGGATCTTTTTCCATCGGCTTCATGGATAAGTCGAATTTCGTATCAACAAATACCACCTCTCCGTAGTGATCCTTGGGCTTGACCAGATGACAGGGCTCAGAATATTTCTCGCTCACCATTTCTGTCGTAGGCTCTGCCGAACGGATGAAGCAGTCGTAGAACAGGAATCCTCGCAATCCGACTTGCGTGCGTGCGGCTGCTATGTGCGATGATGAACTGGTTGGCAGAATCTCTAATGTTGACCGATAGCATACAAGCGTCATACCTCCGCTGATGAAGTTGTTACTGCCCATGATATGACAATTGCTCATATATAACCGGCATCCTGCATCACCGTACAGTGTATTCTCCACACCGATAAGCCGACAGCCGGTCAATTGGATGCGATCGGCCATCCCGGCGATAGCCAATGCTGCAGCGGGACGATAGTATCTTGGCTTTTGCACCTCAGTGGATTGTTGCACTACCGGACGACGAGGCGTCTCATCATAATGCGGCACGATCTGATCATGAGCTTCCAGACGCGTGATATATCGGTTGAACGCATTCTCGATAATCAGATTCTCCAGAGTAACATTCTCTGCAGAGATGACCACTGTAGCGTTATAGTAGAGTTCGCGTCCGCCTGTGTTCTTCACCGCCAGCGCTTTGTTCTCCTTGTTCACTTTTAGAGCACGTGCGGAGTGCGTATATCGCTCCGTCATAGAGTAGTAGTTATACTCAGCGCCATAGTAACCCGTTATGCGCACAGCCTGCTGGTGTATGTCCAGACCGCCGTTACTGATGCTGACGGACGGTATAGCAGCACTATTCACCAGAGAGATGTTTGCTTCAGTGATACGGAGCATCTCATCATATTGTCCCGGATCGATGGCAATAGTCACATGTTGTTTCGGCGATCGTTTCATTCGATCGACAGCACGGAGCGCTTGGCGTATAGTTGTATAACGGCGCTTGGCTCCGACATACAGAGTATCATTATACAGCAAGGAGTCATTGGCCGTCAGTTCGCGACGGAAATCAAGGCGTTTGGTTACCGGCACCTTCTTCACAATCAATAGTGATGTGCGTTGCATACGGAAGCTGTCCAGTCCCAACACATCCACAGAGTAAGTACCGGAACGCAGTTCGATATCGTCATTGCCGCCGAACGTATAGACATAGCCGGGCTCCTGCGTGTTAGTGAATTGCAAGGTGGCATTACTCAAATCTATCTGCGATTGAATCTTCACAGGGTATGTCGGTCGCTTGGTGAAAACCAACTGATTGAGATTAGTGATAGCAGCAATGGTATCCATCACGTAGTCGTTTACGCCATGCGGGCGAACTTTGTATTGATTGTTTGGCTCGGTGTAGATGGTGTACCGGTTGCCGTTCAATTCGTAGAAGGCGTGGAAGGTAGTAGGGTACTTTGGCGTCAGTATAAGTGAGAGCTTGCGTAGTTCGCTTTCAGGCAAACCAATGATCTTCCCGCGGAATTCATTAAGCTCAATGTTACGCGTCTTGATGTTGTATGTCTGCCCGGTGCTCTGGAAATTGATGGAATCAGTTGTTACCAACATTTTTGTAGGATCACCCTTCAGAGCCAAGCCGTACACAAAACCTAACGGCAGTCGCACATTCATTTCCCCGCTACTCAATGTATGTGTAGCACCATTCTCGCGATTGATAATCTGTAAGGTACATTGCTTTGGTAACGAACCGGAGACATACAGATCTCCCCATTCTGCCGGATATCGGATAATACGGGCAACCATCAGTTTGTCATCCATACAAGCGAGACGATAATGCCCCTGACGAGGGATAGAGAACCATATTACTTCCGCGCCCTGACCGCTAATCTTACGTGTTTGCTCAAATTGCTTATCTGCCGAGCTCAATCGGTAGGTAGCCGGCACACCGGAGGACGCTACCGCATACTCAATAATATCACCTTCAGAGAACATTTGTTCAATATACACCTCCGGATCTGCCTTCATGTCTGATGCCAGAAATCCCGTGAATGTGGCGCCAAGCTGCTTGTTGTGCAGTTCCGCCTCGTCAAAACGCGAGAGTCTTGTGTTGGAAGTGCGAAGCCGGTGCGAGCGTATTCCGTGGCCGTTGAAGGAGATGTTCACATTCTTCGAACCCAGAAAGTCGGATATATACGTATTGGCAGCCCCCGGAACTGCTGTAGGCATCCAGCTGTTAATCTCACCGGTTGTAAGCATGTTTTCGTACTTGGTGCGGTCGAAACTTACTGCTCCAAAATCCCATATTTGCGGGCGCTGATGACCTTGCGCCATCACCTGTGTGCCACATAGCAGCACCAGTGCAATCAGTGTGTATAGTGTTTTACGCATTGTTATGAATAATTCGTCGGTTATCTGTTTTATCGTTGCTTGCCATCTCTATGGCGTTTATTGTCATTACGCATTGTTTGCAGTCGAAATGCAACTCAACTGTTGTTCCGTTTTTTAACCTCAGGAATCTTGGCTCTGCATTTGCCGGAAGCCGGTTAATCTTGCGGCAGTGTCCCATCTCATGCAATATGCAGTACTTGCAAGTCATCAGCGGTTCATCAGCAAACCGGTAATCGGGTAGCATCTGTTCGTCAAGCGTTACGGGTGATGACTCGCTACGTGTGTATGTCTTATCTTGCTCTTCCCTGACCGCCTCAACCACTTCACGTCTCCACGCATTCAGTATGCTCAACGGAATAAAATACGCCTCACTCGGCACGCTCACTGCAATAGCTATATAATCACTATCGCCTAACTTCGATAATTGGCTGCATTGCGATTGTCGTGCCTGCTCACTCTGCGTTGCGGGAGTGTGAGGGTAGGCAAACGTGCGAGTGACGCTTGTTTCGTTTGCGTTATTTGCAATGGATAACGTCAAACTGAATCCTTCATCTGTCGCCGTCAAAGCCATTTTGACAGGAATCTTTCGCTCGGCGTGTAACTGTTTGAGAAACGCTGTGTCAATATTCCTGTACAGCATCGTTCCCGACGACACATTCACCTTGTGGAACGTATTGACTGTCACTGCCGTACCGGACAATGAACTCACGCTATTCACTTGGAAGCCTTGATCGCCGTAACACAGTCCGTCACCGTTGTGTAGCGTCACACCGGGCAGCAACTGTACATGCATTGACCTGTCACGGCACGAGGTGACGATGCCTGTCTTCTCACCCGTAGATTTCGGACTGTCCCAGTTTGCCAACTCACTCGTTCTACCACCCAAGAAATATGCCGAATCACCACGATGAAACGTCTTACTCGGGTTGGGCTCAAATGTTCGAGTCAGCATGTTGTCCCTATATATGCCCGACACTTCGTCTAGTTGCTGGCGGTAATACGCCACAATATTTGTTACATAGTCGGCATCCTTCAATCGTCCTTCAATCTTCACGGTATGCACACCGGCTTCCTGTAGTTGCTGTAAGTATGCCGAGCGATTCATGTCCTTGAGCGAGAGCACGTAGCGCTGATGCAGCGGTCGGCCGCTACCATCTCTAAGTTCATGCCTGTTGCTATCCAGCACATCGTACGCCATGCGGCACATCTGTGCACATGCTCCGCGGTTCGCACTCCTGCCCATCAGTCGTTCGGACATAAAGCACTTACCGGAATAGCACACGCACACCGCTCCATGTACAAACACCTCCAACTCTATCGGTTGATCCGGATTGTCTGCTAATGTGGCTTCACGGATAGCACGAATCTCTTCAATAGTCAGTTCACGAGCCAACACTGCACGACGGAATCCCATTCGTTGTAAGGTCACCACCTGCTCGGCTGTGCGGTTGTCACATTGCGTGGAAGCATGCAGTCGGATAGGGGGCAGTGACTCACGCAATAACCTTAGATCCTGAACAATCAGCGCATCCACCCCGGCTTCATATAGCGCCCACGCCATCTTGGCTGCTTCCTTACGCTCGGCATCGTCCATCAAAGTGTTGACTGTCACCAGCACTTTCACTCCGAACCGGTGTGCGAACTTAGTCAGAGCAGTTATATCCTCTATGCTGTTACCTGCCGCTTGACGCGCACCGAATCGTGGTGCACCGATATACACAGCATCCGCACCTGCCATAATAGCCGCGCGTGCTACCTCATTATTCTTTGCCGGTGCAAGTAACTCCATTATTCTCTCAAAGTTTTCGCCCACGCATACATCACTATCCCTGCTGTCACGCTTACATTCAGCGAGTGCTTCGTGCCGTATTGCGGCAGTTCAATGTAGCCGTCACATAGTGCCATCACCTCATCCGCCACTCCAAACACTTCATGCCCTAACACTAGCGCCACACCTTGGGGTGGAGTAGTCTGCCGATGATAGTTTTCTATCGCTTGTTCCAGACTCACAGCATCGTGCGCCAACTCAATGGCATACACTACGTACCCCTTGCTGTGCAGTTCGCGAATCGCATCTGTTGTGTGCTCACTATATTCGTAGTCAACCGTTTGCTCTGCGCCTAACGCCGTCTTGTGCAGTTCGGCATTAGGTGGACAACACGTGATTCCGCATAGCCGCAAACCCTCAATACAGAATGCATCCGCTGTGCGAAAAACTGCGCCCACATTATGCTGACTGCGCACATTGTCCAGCACCATTACCAGTGGCACTTTCTTTGCCTCACTATACGCCTCTGGCGTCAAGCGATGCATATCAGCTATGCTCTTCTTCTGCCCTTTCACCATTAACCATTCACCATTAAATCAGTCCTTGCGGCACACGAACAACCAGTTCTTTTTCTTCTCTATTCACTTCGGTTACAAAATCTTCATGCAACGGTAGCAGCAGCCCGTTATCAAGTTGCATCAAGGTGTTCATCGTCGAGGTGTCAATGGTGGCAATGGTACCGATCTCTCCCCGCTCTACATCGCGTAATTTATAGCCCACAAGTTGCTCATAATCCATTGGCTCATTCACCTCTCCAAGTAGGTCACTGCGAAGCATATACGCCTCTGCACCTACCAGCCGTGTAGCCTGTTGCTCGCTCTGTACGCCCTGCAAATTAAGTAACACATCCTCACTGCCTTTTGTCCGCCAATCCGTAACACGAAACGGAACGAAGATCTCATCCAACTTCAGGATGATGAATGTGGCATCATTATCCTCCCAACAGGTATTCAGCATCCGGCATTGAAGTTCTCCGTTTGTGCCGTGCGTGCGCTGGATGCGACCAATATGCAGTATGTCCGATGCGTTAATCATTGTTTGGCTGTCACAATCACTTTATGATTTATGTATTTTGCACTGTATTCCTTGAGCGGTTCTCTTGAAATGCCTTTCCGTGGTGCGCCATTACCCGAATAGATATCGTATTCTTCGTGACACTCCGGACAAACAGCAAACATGCCGTCTACCGTACAGGGTTTGTTCCGGAGCAAACAATGTGGACAGCACAAGTCATACGCACCGTACGGATGCATGCCATCAATATATACCACCGTTCCGGCATAGCCGTACGCATCGTTACCGGTCAGCGGATATGTTATACCATTATAGTGTATTCCTCTTGCATCGGCAATAATATAGCCCATTAAATTCTCCGGCACAAAACTAACATACATACCGACATCCGTATTGAACTCCAAATGAATAGGGAATGTCGGTACCGAACTGCGCCAGTTCGTTCCTTCACAACCGGTCAACAGCCCCATAGCAATGGCGAGTAATATGAGCAGTCGCTTATACATCTCAGCAATCACATCATCGCATTCAGGTGAATCTCGTATATAAGCGTGGAGTAGGGAGGTATGAACTTGTAGTTGCCTTCCACACCTGTTCCTTCTGCCCCATAGCCCAAATCGTAAGGGATAAACAGCATAAAATCATCGTGCACGCGCATCTTCTGCAATCCTTCCGAGAATCCCGATATCACTTGTTGCAGATTCATCTCTGCATCGGATTGTTCATCTATCAGATTTCCAACTCTGTATCCGCCATAACTGCTGATCAAATAGAGCTTGTAATCCACAATTACAGTGCTGTTGTAGTTCGGTTTGCTTTCCGTGGGATTCGGACTGGGATTGAGTTGCTTGTATTGCAACCCCGACTGCGTAGTTACTACCCCTGTTTCTGTCTTGTTGTTCTCCAACCACGCTTGATTAAGGGCTTTCCAGTCCAGATAATCATTCTGCTTGCAACCTGTCATCGCAAGCATTGCCAATGCTATATATATTATCTTCTTCATATTCATTTACCATTAACCCTTATTGTGCTAACCATAGTTCGGGATTCTGTAGCTCTCTGTCTTCCCACACTTGGAACTGCAACTCTGTCTTATTGTCTTCATCCGCATTGGATGCAATTTTTCCTATTACCTGTTTGGCTTGTACCTTGTCACCGGGCTTAACGACGGGCGTCTGAATACCCGTATATACCGTACGGTAGTTACCGTGCTGAACAATAATGGCATATGTAGCCCCCATCACCATACAGGTTGTTACTTCCCCTTCATACACAGCACGCGCATTAGCTCCGGCTGTTGTTTGGATGTATATTCCTTTGTTGTTGATTGTTACATTCTCATATACTGGATGCTGATGCTTACCGTAATGTCCGCTGATGAATCCTTTCTCCACCGGCCATGGCAAGCGTCCTTTGTTGGCAGCAAACCCTCCGGCAATCAGTTCTTGCTCTTTGGTCAACTGCTGTTTCTTGTCCACCTGCCGGGCTATGGCACGTTCGATCTGTTTGTTCAATTCGTCAATCTTTTTCTGTTGTTGCCGTTGTTTGGCTACCAGCTCTTTCTCTTTCTTCTTCAAGTCCTGCAACATCGCTTTCTGCTTACGCTCATTACGTGCAAGCTGATCGCGTTCCCGTTGCTGAGCTTTCAATGCCGAGTCTTTCTCTTTGCGATTGTCTTGAATAAGATTTGACTGAATCTGTATATCGGCTTTGATGCTCTCTATGCGCTCCACTTGTTCTTGCCGGTATGCGGAAAACTCGCGCATATATCGAATGCGGCGAAACAGCTGGTTAAAATCCTTGGCAGACAACAGGAACAATAGCGGCGACTGCTGCATATCGGCGTAGTGAGTCAACTGAACCAAACGCGCATAATCCTGTTTAAGAGAGTCCAACTCGGCTTCCAGACGAGTTTGCTCGCCTTGCAGACGACTCTGCTCCACATCCAGCGCAATGAGTTCCTTGTTGATGGAATTAATCAGTTTCTTTCGCGTACGGATATCCTGATTGATCAGGTTCAGTTTGTTCTCGGTAGCTTTTTCGTTCTGCTTGGTCTGATTGATCATCTTGCCGGTGTGTTCAATCTCTTCAGCGTACTTCTTCTGCTGCGCTTGTAGTTCCTTGAGAGTCTGTGCATCAATGCTTACCGCAGCAAGCATCAATAGAATCAAAATATGTGCGATATGTCTCATAATCCCTTAACTAACTGTTCCAGTGACACCTTTCTATACATCTCTACATTTGTCGGGTTGATGTTCACTCGCCCGTTTATTTGCATGGAGTTGGTATAGATTACAGCCGAACCGTTGATGCCTCCACGCGCTACTTGCAAGGTCAGTTGTGGCTCGTCACGGTGGGAAAGGATATGCTCATCCATCCAGGCATCCGCCTCGTCCATCGTTACACGTATACCCCTCTGTTCAAGTTCGCTGTTCGTGAGCCGTGTATAGCGTCGGTTTATCTTGTCAATGATGGTCATCACATTGCCGTCATATTCGGCACGGAACATCTCTATTCCGGCAAACGGTTGGATGCTGACTATCACGCCCTTGCCACGCTGCCAGCGCATAGTGGCGGGAGTGCTTATCTGCTTACCTTGCATCTGAACGGTCACCGTCATGCGTGTCACATTCATCGTCTTGAACATAGTTTTTCGCGCTTCCTCTTCAGCCCGCGCGATAGAGTCATTGATGCGCTGCTGTTCGCGTGCCTGTGCCTCGGCAATCGCTTGCGCCAATGCAATCGAATCCCTCACGCGCTCGGCTTCTACTGCGGATTCCTCCTGCTCGGACAAAGGCTGGGTAGCCGGTTTGATCTTCCTCTTGTGTGCACAACCTTCTGCCAGCAATACGATACCTGACATCAGTACAACTATATACAACAGTCTGTTCATAACTTACTTATCATTATTTGTTATCACTTCATAATGTTCCATTATCTCCTCGCTCGGCTCATCGCCTGCATATTCGATGGCTTTCTTGATGTAAAAAAGCGCCAGGGTATCTTGTCCCTGAAGATGCAAAATCCACGCATAAGTATCCAAATACGTAGGATTGTTGGATTCCTTTTGTATGGTGCGCTGACTCATCTTTTCGGCTTTCTTCAGATCGCCGCCGGTGATAGCCAACGTCCATGCATAATTATTCAGCGTACTTAGATGATCCGGCGCAAGTTTGAGTACTTCATCGTACGCAGCAAACGCTTCCTCATACCTCTTCTCGTGCCCGAGCACATCGCCGTATAGTACAAGCAGTGTCAATCGAACGGTCGGTTCGTCGGCATGTTCCAATGCTCGCTTCAGCACAACACAGGTAGAATCGTAATCTCCATGCTGGAAGCATCGTAATGCCTTGAAATAGCTCCATTTGGGATCATCCGGCAGAATAGTATAACTCTCTTCTATGAATAATCCTATCTCCTCCAGCGTTACACTTTCTTCATCGCGCATCATGTTTGCCACATCCTCACGCAACTTGCTGTCCTTGGGATTCATTGTCAACATCGTTCGCGCCACATCCAAAGCTGCTGCTGTATTGCCTTGTGCCCGTTCGTGTTCCAATAGCGCCTGATAGACCTGTTGCTCGTACGGATATTGTTCGCGTAAGTCCAATATAAGTGCTTTCTGCTTTTGCGCATCAAATCCTAACCATTCGCTATATTTCTGAATCTTTCCGAGCTTGGCATCCAGCGACACTTCCGCGGAGTGCAATTGCTCATCCAGCAGCACCGCACCGGCTTGCTTGTTATCCTGAGCGTACGCTTCTTTCAGCCGTATATCCGACAACATGGCATGCATCCTGCCATCGTTCGGATTGCGCTCCAGATAGTTTTCCAACACCTGTACGGCTTTCACTGACGCACCGGACTCATTGAGTATCTCATAGCGAGTGATGACGGAATATACCGTTGGCTCACCGGTTAGTTTGTCAATCTTGTCACGTATAGCCAACGCATTCTTGTATTTATGCTCGTGACGAAGGATATGTTCATGCAGTTCTAATACATCCAAGTCTTTCGGTCGGCGCTTCTCCATAGACGCAATCACTTTCAGCGCCGAATTACGCTGCTTGCTTTCGTACAAGGTGACGGCGTAACGATACCAATAATCGTCCGGAGAACCGTCGTATGCACGTTTAAGTAGCGGCAACGCTTTCTCCTGGCCGTACAGACTCTGTACATACGAGCCGCGCATCGAACTGACGGTCGGGTTCAGCGAATCGATCTCATTGCATAGCTCCAATAGGAAGAATGCCTGCGCATGACGATTGTGCGCCACAGCATCCAACGCCGCGTACATATAGTAATCCAATCGCATCTGTTCCTCCTCGGTCAGAGTGGGGGCTGCCGCCTTGGCTTTGGGTTTGCTTGCCATAGCACCACTCACGCTGAGCAACACCAGCATCAATACTATGATTCGTCTTATCTTCAATGGTCAAATATCTGCTTAAAACCTCTTTTGTGCCAAGATATAGATGCTGTCCTCCTTGATGCTCACTTTCACGCTACGTTCTGCATCGAACTCCTCGCTGTCAATCACTATTTGTCCGTTATGAATTCGTTCCTGTAGGGTGGCGGTTTTTGTCTGCTCACCGCCCTCTATCACATCCATCTGACCGTCCTGAATACTGGTCTTAAGGCCTTGTGCGCAGTTAACCAGTCGCGTATCTCCCGCCACAACTTCGGTCATCGCTGTCAGGCGTTTGTCGTCGTCAATCGTCACCTCCAGGCTGTCGCATAATACGGGCTCACAACTGTTAAGCCAAGTGATTGTCGCATTGCCGCGCAATGGAATACCCAAGTGCCGCGCAAGAGTGTTTGTCAGTCCCATTGGGATGATTCCCAATGCCGAATGACTGCCGGCTACGCCCTCAGCCACCTCACGAACAGTCCCGTCGCCGCCAACGGCTACCACCGCGTCAAAGCCCATCGTTGCATACTGCTTGGCAAGAACCAATGCATGACCTACATGCTCCGTGAAAACCATGTTCTCCAACCACTGGCGCTTATCCAGCAGTTCGTTTATCACTTTCGGCAAACGCCGCTTGTTCTGTGTTCCCGACATCGGGTTGATGATAAATGCGATATTCTTCATAATAACAGCACGTTTACTGTGTTGAATGAATCGTATATTTTTGCTAAAAGCAAACACTATACCAAAAAACGTACAAAGTTACAAAAAAAATCCCACATTTGCAAATTTTTTATTCGCTTTGTGAGATTTTTTTTCATTTTATGCTATTATAGCCTGCATATCAGACCATAACGTGGTCTATTTTTTCTTTCCGGTATCCGTTTTTATCAGGGTTTTGGGTTTTTGTTCGAGTAGCGGTGTCGCCAGATGGTCAAACTCCTCCTCAAACTCCCAGTTTGCACGTAGCGTCAGTTTCTTCGAGAAGTAATATACCGGTTCAGGCTGCCGCTTGAGTGCCCAGTCGCCCGTGGTCCACATGCCGTTGCCGTCAAGATCGAGATACATGCGCACATAGTAACTCTTTGCATCAAGATACTCGAACTTTGTTCCATTAGGCTGTGCCGGCAACTCACGTATGACTTGGTCTTTGTCATTCAGCACTTGAATGCGCGCTCGAGAGTCATAATGAGTCAGGTGTATAATCAGAGTGGAGTATTCATCCTGTGAACGTAACTTATACTCCGCCTTGAATACATTATTCGGCGCACCATATATATCGTGCATCGCGCCGGAGTCTATCCTCAGCGTATAACTATGTTCCGGCTTCATAGTGGCATGTATTGCAAACCGAAGTCCTACCGAATCCAAAGGCATCATAGTGAACGTCACAGGTTTAAGCAGCGTGTCAACCTTCTCAAGTAGATGAATGCTGTCAACCTGGTAATCCTTCAACGGCGTACCGGCACGCCATTCAATAGTACGGTAGATATCGAACTTCGCGGAAGCGTTAGTCTTGAATTCTATCTTTCGGTTCGCATCTTTGCGCTGCTTGGCTTCAAGGGCTTTCTGCGACATTCGCGGATGACGGTATATAGCCTGCACGGTATCTGTCGTATCTACCAACTGGAAGAGCGAATCGGACATCTTGTATGTCATCAGGAATAGCAACGAGTCCATCCTGATTGCCGATGAGTCCGTCAGCCAATATACCAGCGTATCTTTTGTCGGATTGGCGTCACAGAGCATATATTGCGTGAAATCCACCCACAACGAGTCATTACTCGTGCTGTCCGGAGGCAGAGCCACTATCATCGGCAATTCGTCCTGTGGAGCGGAGAATAGCAGCATAAAGAAGTGCGGCTCTTTGTCGCGTAGCGCACGGACGAAATAATGACGTTTCTTTTCCTCGGTAAACAATTTAAGCACAATCGTATCCGGTACATGATACCACGCGGTATCTATTCTGCCCGTCAGCGTATCAACTGCTACCGTGTCAAATGCCAGCGAGGGAGAGAATACCTCATCCGTGAACGCCAACGCCTCCGATGTCTGATAGATATAGTCCTTGCTCACATCGCGCAAGGCGTAGATGCGGTAGTTTCCACCGCGCATATTCAGCACACCGAAATGTCCCGTGCTGTCCGTCTTGGCTATACGCGTGAATGGAATAGTGCAAAATGCACTATCGTCAAGATTCTCGTGCACTCCGACAATCACTCCTTGCACGGGATTGAGATCGGCAGCGTTAATCACCCGTCCGAACATTGCCAATGTGTCTATATGCTCACCCGTAGAGAATGAGAACGAATAGTTGCCCAGCGGCGTCTTCTCGTTGTTGTCACATATAGCCCGACCGAAATCAATGGTATAGGTCGTACTGTCACGAAATGGTTCTTCGAAGGTCACCGTCACTTTCTTGCCAACTGCTTTGACGGTAGGAGGTTGTTGTTGAGGAGGAGAGATAAGTACATTCTCCGCCACATTGTTCAGTTGCACATACTCGTCAAACTGCAGCACAACAGTCTTTCCTGTGAAGTTGCATGTTCCATTCACCGGCGTCTCTTTCAGCAGAGTAGGCGGTATGGAGTCTTTCGGGCCTCCCTGCGGCCCTTGCCCGCGGTTCGCACAGCCGGACAACGCAGCAATCATGCACAAAGCACACCATATACCAACGGCGCAGAATAGATGACGATATGTTTGAATAATATGCATTTAGTCTTTTGTCTTTTAGCGTAGCGGTCTTTATTCTTTCAGCGCAGCGGTCTATTTCAGCACTTCAAGTGCTCGCTCTAACTCCTTGTCATGCTTTAACATATACTCCGCACGACCTTGCTGGTAGTAGTACCGTTCAACGATCTCAGCTTCCAGCAGTTCAAGCACATCTTTCTTATGACGCGCGATAGCCTCACGGAAGGGCGGTTGCAACTGCTGTTCAAACGATTTGAGCTGCGCTATAAGTGCCGAATCAAGATCCTCGTGTTGTGCCATCTCAAGCATCTCAGAAAAATACTTGCTTGTCTCTGTCTCGTACACAAACTTCTCCTCGTCCAGGAATGCACAGAAATCCTCGATGTCTTCGTCCGTCAACGCGAACTCTTTCACCGGTGCTATCGTCGGATGGGTAGCTCTGTAGCGAGTAGCGTAATCGAAGAATAGCTGCTTGGTATATAAGGTATAACTGATGTCCACTTTCCGCGTCGTATCTTCCATCACGATGTCCGGCAGGATACCGCCTGTCGTGTCTTTCTCCGCTTTCCCTTGATGCTTACTATAGTCTATGGCCTGAATGCAACGTCCGGAGGGTAGGTAATACTTCGCCGTGGTTAGTTTGATATATCCGTCATAAGCAATCTGTCTAACACTCTGCACCAGTCCCTTGCCGAATGTCCGCTCGCCAATCAGCGTGGCGCGTTTCAAGTCTTGCATACTACCGGCCACAATCTCCGACGCCGACGCACTATTCTTGTTCACCAACAGTACAACAGGCATATTCGGAAAAGCAGCATCCTGTGTTGTGCAGTAGATGCGCTCTGATTGCTTCGTCCGACCACGCGTCGATACGACCGTCTGACCTTTCTTGACAAACAGGTTGACGATCTTTACTGCTTCGTCAATGATGCCTCCGCCGTTCTCGCGCAAGTCAAACACCAACGCCTGTGCATCGTGCTCCTTCACCATCTCATCTAGTACACGGCGTACGTCGTCTGCGGAATTTTCGGTAAACTCGTTGAACGATATATATGCTACCTTGTCGCTTACCATCCCATAGTAACTGACTGCCGGCAGTTTGATCTCCTCTCGTTCCACTGTGAACTCCAGAGGATTAGCTACTCCGTATCGCTGCACCTTCACCGTTAGCGTCGTATGAGGCACTCCTCGCAACATATCACTTACTTCTGATACGGTTTTGTTAGCCATCTTCTTGCCGTCAATCTCCAGAATCCTGTCACCCGCCAGCAGACCGGCCTTCTGCGCAGGTTTACCCTCATACGGCTCGGAGATGATCACATACTTATCCGCTTTCTTATTGTCTTTCTTCGTTGCTTTCGTGCTGTCACTTTTTTCCTCGCGCTGCTGAATAATTGCACCTACACCGCCGTACTTGCCGGTGGTCATCATCTTCAGTTCCCGGTCCTTGTCCTTCGGGTAATACACCGTGTACGGATCAACCTGACGCAACATCTGATTGATGGCCGTTTCTGTCATCTTTTCGTAGGGTAGGGTATCCACATAACTCATATCCAACTGACGAAGCACGTCGTTGAACACCACTATTGACTGTTCGCTGCGCGCCGACTTACTCTGCGCAAAAACACCGATGACTCCGTACAGAACAACTGCTATTACTAAAACTATACGTTTCATAACTTTCAACTATCAACTTTCAACTATCAACTTACTCACATCCGCACCGTGCTTCTTCAAGTCCCGTACCAGCGATGAACTGATATACCCTAATTCCGGTCTTGTGAACAGCACTACCGTTTCTATACCAGCCAACGCACGGTTAGCGTCCGCCATCTGACGTTCGTACTCGAAGTCCGCAACGGATCGCACGCCACGAAGCAACGCACACGCACCTACTTCCCGCGCAAAATCCACTGTCAGCGAGTGATAGGCCTTCACGCGCACGCGCGGTTCATCTTTGTATATAGTACGTATAGCCGCCATACGTTCGCCTATATCCGATGACGGCTTATCCTGGTTGTCACCGATGGCTATCACCACCTCGTCAAACAACTCCAATCCGCGCTGCACAATATCCGCATGACCTATCGTGAACGGATTAAAACTTCCCGCAAATAATGCTCGTTTCATAATCTCTAAACACTAAACACTCAACTCTAAACTCTTCCTGTGGTTAATCACTGGCATCTCGTACATCTCATGCATCTTCTGCATCAGGAACGCATCATCCTTCTCCGGCAAATGAATCTTTTCCAGTTGTCCTTGCAGATATTGTTCAAACTCCTCGCCTCGTTCATAGATCTCGTACGCTTGATGAATATGCTTGTCAATCAGGTTGCAAACGGTCTGTATCTGTTCGTTACGTGGTGCTTTTCGTAGTTCGGGATGCTCTACCAACAATGCGTCTATATCGCGGTTGATAGACGGTGTCAGACGATACACCACACGCCCTTTCTGTCCTTCTATGCCTACCTGCATGCTTATCAGGTCATCCTTACGTGACTTCTTCCAGTTGGGATTATCTCGCACCAACTGCATCTCCCTCGCTTTTAGATAGTCGCACGGGTCGTACTCGTAATTGATCGACACAGGACAAATATTCAACTCCTTCACCGCCTCAAAGAAATCCTCACTCCCCAACGTCAACATCTTCAGCACAGCCGGCTGCGTCACGTCATTGCCGTCCTTGGCACGCCCTTGACGTTGTGCCAGCCAGATAGACTTCTTCTTGCGGCGCAACATCAGTAAATATTCCGACAACAACTGCGATTGAACCAACTGTTCACGCGGCGAAACATTACGAATCACAACAAAACACCTCTGTGATCGAACAAACGGTTCTATCCACCACTTGCCGAACAGGTTGTTGCCGATACCTATATACGGACGCGTACAATACTTCATTCCCATCAACCAACTCAACCACGCAGAGTCCATACAGATATCCCTGTGATTGGTCATAAAGAACGCACCGTGACAAATGTCCTGCTCAATCTGTTTCTTGTCGCCCAGATACGCCAACTCAACCGCTGTCGTTGTCTTGCGGGCAAGATGCCACAAGTACGGAAAAATCGTCACCCAGTCGAATATCACATGTAACCACTCCGTGTGATACGCACGTATATGTTTAAATTTATCCATAAGTCTATCAACTGTCAATTTTCAACTATCAACTATTCAAGCTCTTGTCCAATGCTGCACAAGCAGCCTCTCTGTAAGCTACCATCAGTCCGCCTGTGCCCAACAGCGTGCCGCCGAAGTACCGTACAACTACTACCAGCACATTATCCAAATTTCGTGCATCAATACTCCGTAGGATAGGTAGTCCTGCCGTGCCGTGCGGCTCACCGTCATCCTTCGTCCGCCACAGGTTCTCGCCAAGTCGGTAGGCATAGCAGACATGCCGCGCATCGTGGTACTTCTTCTTGTACCAGGCAATGCGTTTCTTCGCTTGCTCCTCATCGCTGATAGGTTCGGCAAATGCCAGAAACTTACTGCCCCTGTCCTTGTATATCCCTTCAGTGGATGTCGGTATATTGATGCGTTCTGCCATATTACTTCTTTAGCAAGGCATAATCAATGACCTGATTAATGTCTGTTACATAATGAAATGTCAATCCCTCTACATACATCTGAGGTATCTCCTCCACATCTTTCCGGTTGTCCTCGCACAGCACGATATCCGTTATACCCGAACGTTTGGCAGCCAATATCTTCTCTTTCACGCCGCCTATCGGCAGTACCTTGCCACGCAATGTCATCTCGCCGGTCATAGCTATTCTCGGACGCACCTTCCGCCGTGTGAACGCGCTCACCATCGCCGTGGTCATCGTGATACCTGCCGACGGACCGTCCTTCGGGATAGCGCCTTCCGGTACATGCAGGTGAACGCTGTGCGTCTCCAAGTCTTTCTGCGCGATACCGAAATGCTCCGCGTGTGCTTTGATATATCCCAGCGCTATCGTTGCACTTTCTTTCATCACGTCGCCTAAGTTGCCCGTCAGGGTCAGTGCTGGCGCCTTGCTCTTGCTTAGCGAGGTCTCGATGAATAGGATCTCTCCGCCTACGCTCGTCCAGGCCAGACCCGTCACCACGCCGTAGTAGTTGTTGTTCTCCCACATGTCGCGGTTGAAGCGAGGTTTGCCCAGATAGGTCTCCACATCCTCTTTCGTCAGCGAGTGGTTATATTCTTCCTCCAGCGCAATCTTCGTTACCACCTTACGGCAGATTGTCGAGATCTGTCTCTCCAGACTACGCACACCCGACTCACGCGTATAATGGTCGATGATCTCGCCCATCACACGTTTTTTGATCTTCAGGTCTGCGGCTTTCAGTCCGTTGTTCTTCAGACACTTGGGCATCAGATGACGCTTGGCAATCTCCTCTTTTTCCTCTTGCAGGTATCCCGTCATCTCGATCAGCTCCATGCGGTCGAGTAGGGGTCTCGGAATCGTCTCCAGCGAGTTAGCCGTTGCTACAAACAGCACCTTGCTCAGGTCATAATCCACATCCAGGTAGTTGTCATGGAACGTGCTGTTCTGCTCCGGATCAAGCACCTCCAGCAGCGCACTCGTCGGATCGCCCTTATAATCAATGCCGATCTTGTCTATCTCGTCCAGTACAAACACCGGATTACTGCTCTGCACCTTCTTGATGTTACTGATGATCCGTCCGGGCATAGCACCGATATATGTTCTGCGGTGACCGCGGATCTCCGCCTCGTCATGCAGTCCACCCAATGACACACGCGCATATTTCCTTCCTAATGCCGTAGCTATGCTCTTTCCCAGACTCGTCTTGCCGACACCCGGAGGACCGTACAGACATAGGATAGGGGCTTTTGTATCTTTTGCCTTGGCAGCCTGCGTCTGCCTGAGTACTGCCAGGTATTCAATGATGCGCTCCTTGACTTTCTCCATGCCGTAATGATCCTTGTCCAGCACCTCTTTCGCCTTGCGTATATCGTAATTATCCTCCGTGCAGTCGTTCCATGGCAGGTCAAGCATCGTTTCCAGATACGTCACGTCCATCTGATAGTCAGGCGAGTGGTGTGACTCACGTTCCATCTTCTTCATCGTCTCGTCAAACGCTGCCTTGGCATGCTCCGGCCAGTTCTTCTTTGCCGCACGCTCACGCAACGCCACGACACGTTCGTCCTCCGTATCGCCCAGCTCCTTCTGAATAGCCTCCAACTGATGATGCAGGTAGTATTCGCGATGCTCCTTGTTCATCTTCTCCTCGGCTTTCTCTTGGATAGCCGCCTGCGTCTTGACCATCTCCACCTCGCGAACCAGATAATCCAGCAGCAACTCTCCGCGCAGACGCATATCGTCCAGCAGAATCAGTTTCTGCTTCTCCTCAATCGTCATATTGAAGTTCACGCAGATATAGTTAATCAGTATATCCGGACTATTGATGCCACGCAGCATCATCTTCGCTTCCTGGGGTAGGTTAGTGGCTTTGTCAAGGATGAACGTCGCTTGCTCCTTAATTGTCGTGGCCAGTGCGATGAAGTTCTTGTCACGCTTTGACGGCATCTTCTCCGGCTCAACTCTCACTCGCACCATCCGTTGCGGACGCAGCGCCGTATATTCTTCCATCCATATACGCTGCATGCCCTCTAAAATAGCCATCATCGAGCCGTCCGGCACGTCAAAGACGCGCAGCACACGTGCCGCCGTGCCGATAGGGTAGATGTCTTTCGCCTGAGGCTCCTGAACCTCGGTGTTCTTCTGATTGAATACGCCGATAATCAGTTCTTCTCGGTACGCCTTTTCTACCAGTTTCATCGATTTCGGACGGGACAGCGTCACCGGCAACAGCACACCGGGAAACAGTACCATGTTCCTCAGCGGCAATACCGGCAATATATCGCCTGTCTTTATGTTCTGCGATTGCGAACCGTCCTGACCGTCCACCAATGGCACAATCTGTTCTTCTTCCTCGCCGTTCTCGCCAACCATGGACAAACTCAGCATCAAATCATCAAAATCTTCTCTCATCGTTTATTATTGTCTCAATGTAGTTTATTCTGTTCTGTTTGATTTTGTTTAGCTCTCGGTGCTGTTCCGCCGAGCAAAATGTGCATGCACGCAAACAAAGCGTGTAGTACACGCGCACAATTATATTGTAACAAAAATTGTGCCGTATTCGCATATTCTGCCAAATTGTCACAAAATCTAACAGCATGCATTTCGGTCGCATGATTGCGGCCGTTAACAAATAGGACATAATCATATAATTGCTATTTTACATAACATAAATTAGAGTTGCATCTATAATATCACAGGTGGCACGATTTTTGTTATAATTAAGTTGTTGTTAGTTGTTGGCAGTTGTTGACTTAAAAACATCATTGTCGTTGACAAAATCATCCTACATAGAAATCCGTGGAGCTCGTGAGCACAATCTCAAGAACATCAACGCTCGCATTCCCCGTTACGCTCTGACCGTCATCACCGGTCTGAGCGGTTCCGGCAAATCCTCACTTGCGTTTGACACAATCTACGCTGAAGGACAACGCCGGTACATGGAGACGTTCTCAGCCTATGCACGTTCGTATATCGGCAACATGCAACGCCCCGATGTGGACAAGATAACCGGGCTATCACCGGTCATCAGTATCGACCAGCGCACTACGGTTCGTAATCCGCGTTCTACGGTTGGTACAATCACGGAAATATATGATTTTCTGCGACTTCTGTATGCGCGCGCAGCTGATGCGTATTCATACGCCACAGGCGAAAAGATGGTGCATTACACCGACGAACAGATCGTCTCGCTCATCTTCGAAAACTACGCCGACAAACGCGTTCTGCTCCTTGCTCCCGTCGTTCAGAACCGCAAAGGTCACTACAAGGAACTCTTCGAACAGATCCGTCACAAAGGTTTCATCCAGGCTCGCGTGGATGGCGAACTGGTGGAGATCGTCCAAGGCATGAAACTCGACCGCTACAAGACGCACACTGTCGAGATTGTCATCGACAAACTCAAACTCGCCACCGACTACACGGACGACACGCAAAAACGTCTATATCAATCACTTGACAAAGCCATGCAACAAGGTGGTGGGATGATTCTTGTCTGCGAAGCAGATGGCAGCAACGCACGTTTCCTCTCGCGGAACCTTATGTGTCCCACTACCGGCATCTCCTACCGCGAACCCGCACCACACACGTTCTCGTTCAACTCGCCGCAAGGCTGGTGTCCGCGATGCAAAGGACTCGGACGCATCAAAGCTTCCGAACTCAACGACGCTGTGCCGGATAATGACGAATTAAGCGACATTGTTCACGACGACAGCGATTGGTACAAACGCATGCTCGAATATATCGACCGTGCCAAGGAAGTCGAGGATGACGAACCAAAGCAGGAGCAAGACCTCGTCTGCCCGCTCTGCGGTGGCAAACGCCTGAGCAAAGAGTCCCTGTCCTACCGCCTCGGTGATTACAACATAGCCGCTCTCTCGGAAATGGATATCAATCAGTTACTCGATTTCATCGTCTCCCTGCAAGACGCCGAGCGCTCCCCTATCCGACTCACGCAACGCCAGGCGGCGGTAGCCAATCCCATCCTTCGTGAGATAGAGACGCGCTTACGATTCATGCAGCAGGTCGGATTGACGTATCTGTCCCTCTCGCGTCCCTCAGATTCGCTCTCCGGCGGCGAGAGCCAGCGTATACGTCTTGCTACGCAGATTGGTTCGAAACTGGTCAATGTCCTCTATATACTCGACGAACCGTCTATCGGTTTGCATCAGCGTGATAACGAGCGACTGATCCAATCTCTCAAGCAACTGCGCGATATGGGAAACACCGTTATCGTCGTTGAACATGACGAACAGATGATGCGTGAGGCGGATTATATCCTCGACATCGGTCCGCGTGCCGGTCGTCTGGGCGGCGAACTGATCTTTGCCGGCACACCCGCCGAACTCCTCCAAGCCGACACCCTCACCGCGCAATACCTCCGTGGCGAAAAATCCGTCACTCCTTCGTCCATTAGCGAAGCGGTCCTTACTCCATCAGCTGAGCGGTCTGAAAATGTCGTCAGCCAATCTTGGCTGACTTTATCCGGCTGCACCGGCAACAACCTCAAGCATGTCACGCTACGCTTACCTTTAGGTAAGATGGTCTGCATAACGGGTGTCAGCGGCTCGGGCAAATCCACTCTGATCAACCACACCCTCTACCCCATTCTCTCGCAACATTTCTACCGCAGTCTGACTGCACCTATGCCATACGAATCCATCGAGGGTTTGGAGTTCATCGACAAAGTGATCAGCGTCGATCAGAGTCCCATCGGTCGTACACCGCGCTCTAATCCTGCTACCTACACCAACGTCTTTACCGACATTCGTGAGCTTTTTGCGTCCCTTCCTGAATCGAAGATCCGCGGTTGGAAACAGAACCGATTCTCGTTCAATGCCAAGGGCGGACGCTGTGAAGAGTGTGCAGGCAACGGTTACAAGACCCTTCGGATGCATTTTATGCCCGATATCTATGTCCCGTGCGATGTCTGTGGCGGTGCACGGTATAATCGGCAAACTCTCGAAGTCCGTTTCAAGGGAAAAACCATCAGCGATATTCTCGATATGACCGTCAACCAGGCGGTGGAATTCTTCGAGGCGCAACCGTATATCCTGCGCAAGATCAAATCCCTGCAAGAGGTCGGTCTCGGATATATCAAACTCGGGCAATCCTCCACTACCCTCTCGGGCGGTGAGAGCCAGCGTGTCAAACTCGCCACCGAGCTCGCGCGTCCTTCCACAGGCAAGACCGTCTATATCCTCGACGAACCCACCACCGGTCTGCATTTTGATGATGTGCGCGTACTCATGGGTGTGCTCCGCAAACTCGTGGACAAAGGCAACACCGTCGTCATCATCGAGCACAACCTCGATGTCATCCGCTCCTGCGATTACCTCATCGACCTGGGGCCTGAAGGAGGTAATGCCGGCGGGCAGATCGTTGCCGAGGGCACTATCGCCGAACTACGCAACCAGACTGCCCAATCCATCACGGCACGCTACCTGTAACCGTGATCAACGCTCTCGATAGTCTTTCGGGGTTTGTCCGGTAAGCCGCTTAAAGAATCGGCAGAATGACGGTGACTCGGAGAATCCGAGATGGTAACTAATCTGCTGCACAGACATATCCGGACGGGTCGTAAGCAGATTACGTGCCTGAGTAAGGATGTATTCCTCTATATACTCACTGGCTGATAGCCCAGTCGCCTCTTTGATGATGAGCGAGAAATGTCGCGGTGAGATGTGGAGTTTATCGGCATAGAATGTCACCTCATGTTGCTCGCGGTAATGCATTGCCAGCAGGTTGCAGAACTCCTGAGCAACGATCTGCTTACGACTGAGCGCATGGTTGTGGGAGTCCGGTTCACGGCGGCAGGCATTGGTCAATTCCACCATCACATTGCTTTGCGCTATCAGCATCTCACGACGCAAAGGATAGAGCTGTGTTGAACTATTACATATATACTCGAATACATCTAATGACTTTATATATAGTGCCATCGCTTCATCCGTCATGTGACACGAAGGTGTCAAGTGAAATTTTTCATAATCGTGTGTCAAGCGTTTGGTTTTTAATGCATCGCTAAATGCTTTCGAATGCATAATGAACGTCACTCGGTAGTCAGGACTGCATTCAAGTGGGCGCATGATATGATCCGGCAAAATGACAGCGATACTGTTAGCGGTAAAGTGCACCTCTTGCATGTCATACAGCAAACGTGCACTACCGCTGTGGCAGATGATGACAGTTAGGTACTTTGACACGATATCTTTGCCATAGACGGGATTATAATCGCTTATGTCTCGCAATACGGCCACTTCCTTTTCATCAAGCGTGCGGTATGCTTCGTAAAAAAGTTGTTGAGTATCCATAGCGGGTGCAAAGGTAGTGAAATTTTCTCATTTGTGCAAAAATAGTTCATCAAAACTGTAAGATTTTAGCGTTTTTTTATACAAATCGTACTTTTGGTTAATAAATAGAGACAATTAGGTAACGCAAATTTGAAAAAAAAGCAGTACCTTTGCAGCGTAAATTGGAGTAATAGTATCAATTGGTATGAGAAAGATTCTTTTCATAGCCCTGTTGGCAGTGGGAATGCTGCCGGCAATGGCGGGTGAATACGCTTATTTGGTATTCACCAACACAAGCGGAACGACCACAGCGCTGACAGCGACTAACCTGTCGGCTAAGGTGAGCGGTTCAACATTAGTCGTGACCAACAATGACGGCACGGTGAACTTCACCCTGACCGAACTGGCTGCTATGCAGTTCTCCGTAGATGGCGTGAACCTCTCCGCATTGGAGAACGTGATAAACGGCGATCAACCTGTGCGCGTATATAGCATTACAGGCACGTTCTTAGGCACGTTTGACAACCTTGTGCAAGCTGCTCAGCAACTTAGTGCAGGGGCTTATGTGATTTCGAATGGTACAAACGCTCAAACGATTATACTGCAATGAGACGATTGATAGGATTAGTGATTAGCGGATTAGCGATTAGCGGTCTGCTGACAGCCCAAACCCTGAATATCCAGGTGGGCAATGTGACATATCAGTTCCCGGCAGAACAAGCTGGTTCAATGACGTTTGCGGGCGGTTCGACGTTGACGGTGATGGGCAAAACATTCGCCTTGAGCGAGGTTAGCCGCATGTACGTAGATGAATCAGCCGTGACGGACGGCGCGGTGGCTGTTGCATACAACGGCAGTTCAGCAGGCATCACCGTGGCGGGAAATATAGCCCGCCACCTTACTATCGCGCAATCGGGCGCGCACGTGAGCATCGCGCAGAGTACCGATCTGGCGGACGAGATCACCTATACCCTATCCGGCTCGTCCACCGATGGCGGGTTCTACACCTCCGGTAGTTACAAGGCGACGGTCGAACTCAATGGTCTGACCCTCACCAACGTCTCTGCAACCTATTCAGGTGCAGCGGTACACGTCCAGAACGGCAAACGTATCAAGGTCAAAGTGGTGACGGGTACGACCAACACCCTCGTCGATGCTTCCTCCGGTAGCCAGAAAGGTTGCCTGTATATCAAGGGGCATGCGGAGTTTGCGCAGTATGGTACGCTCAATGTCACCGGCAATGTCAAGCATGGCATCAAGACCGGCGAGTATTTCACCATCAAGAACGCCACGGTCAACGTGCTCTCGGCTGTAGGCGATGGCATCAATTGCGCTCAGTATTTCCTCATGGAGAGCGGCACAATCAACATCAGCGGCGTAGGTGACGACGGTATCCAATGCGATATCGATGATACAACCACAGGCTCAACCGGACAAACCACCGACCACGAGGACGAAGACTCCGGTAACGTCTATATACTTGGCGGTACAATCAATATCACTGTCACGGCTGAAGCTGCCAAAGACATCAAGGCAGAAGGCGACATCATCATCTCCGGAGGCACGGTAAACGCTAAAGCTTCGGGTAAAGGTACCTGGGATACGGATGATAAGGAGACCAAGTCTGCGGCGTGTCTGTCTGCTGACGGCAATATAGCCCTATCCGGCGGTACGCTGACACTGACTGCTACGGGTAGTGGCGGTAAAGGCATCAAGGCTGATGGTACTTTTGCACTTAGTGACAGTGCCGTGGTGGTGATCAACACGACCGGAGGGTTGTATTACAACAACGGCTCGACCGAGAATACCAACTACACCGGCAATACTGACAGGATCGACAACAGTTATTACTCTTCGCCCAAAGGCGTCAAAGCCAAAGGAGTCATCACCATCTCCGGCGGTAAGATCTTCGTCACTACCAGTGGTCGCAACGCTGAAGGTATAGAGAGCAAATCTACCATGACTGTCAGTGGCGGACAGGTGGCTGTCAATGCCTACGACGATGCACTCAATGCTGCTTCTGACCTCACAATCAGTGGTGGTATGGTTTATGCTCGTGCCACGAACAATGACGGCATCGATGCCAATGGTAACTGTTACATCAAAGGCGGACTCATTTATGCTGTAGGAGCTTCGTCTCCGGAGGTGGCCATCGATGCCAACACCGAAGGACAGAAGAAACTGTACGTGCAAGGCGGCACGATCATCGCCATAGGTGGTCTGGAGAGCGGTGCCAGTCTCACGCAAACGTGCTATAAGGCATCGTCGTGGAGCAAGAACATATGGTACGCACTGACGGTAGGCAGCAATGTGTATGCTTTCAAAACGCCGAGTAGCGGAGGCAGCAACCTCATCGTTTCCGGTGCTTCGACCCCTACACTCAAATCCGGTGTAACAGCTAATGGAACAACTATATTTGATGGCGTCGGATTCTTTCCGGCAACGGTAAGCGGAGGTTCTTCCGTTAGTCTCTCGTCGTATAGTGGAGGTAATTCCGGTGGCGGTCCCGGTGGCGGCGGACCCGGCGGTGGCCCCGGAGGATGGTAAGCAATGAACGATATATCCAACATAGTACAATCCTTTGAGCCAATCAGTTTGGCCAAGATGGGGAGCGTGAAACTCATGAACCGTATCGACACGAAGTATGCCGTGCCGATGACGGATCTGCCGCAAATTTTGGAGGCGGCAAAAGCCGATTACTTCGTACAGGAGATCGATGGCAAACGCATCGCTACCTATGACACGATGTACTATGACACGGACTCCCTGGATATGTACGTTCGTCACCATGACCGCCAACTCGTGCGACAGAAGATTCGCGTGCGCCAATATGTGGACAGCAATCTCACTTTCCTCGAGATCAAGCGCAAGAACAACAAAGGTCGCACAAGCAAGAAACGGATCATCGTGCCGGGTTTTACCTTCACAGCCGACACACCGAGCGTGCTCATGCACAAGCGCAAAGAGAACGAAGCGGTGACTGTAGCAAGTTTTATCGGTGCCAAGAGTCGGTATCAGTGGTCGGAGATAACGCCGCACCTGTCAACGAAGTTCCACCGTATAACCCTCGTCAACCGCGCCAAGACGGAACGCCTGACCATCGACATGGATCTTGTATGGGACAATGTCGTCAGCGGCGAGAAGAGGTCATTCACCGACCTTGTCATCATCGAACTCAAGCGCGACGGCAACGTGCCATCCAGAATGACGCACATCATGCTCGATCTACGCGTCCATCCCCTCAAGATCAGCAAGTACTGCATCGGCACTGCACTCACTACACCCGACATCAAAAAGAACCGCTTCAAATCCAAAATACGAAAAATTGAAAAAATGCTCGCAATATGATTCAACCTGATTTAGCCAACCCGACCTTGGAGTTCCTTGAGAACGACCCCGACATCGCTGCACGTTTCGGCACCAGCGACAGTATCTCCTATCTGATGCATAGCATCGCGGATAGTCTTGGCGTGAGCGCTGACCTCATCACCATGCCGTTGATGTTCCTGTTCAACCTCTTGGTTTCGTGGATCCTGATCTACGCTATTTATTACCGCTACAGCCGTCGCCGCGACTACTATGTGCAGTTCATGCTCTTCTCCAGCGGCATGTTCCTGTTGCTGTGGCTGATGCAGATCCTCGACATCCAGACTGGCTTTGTGCTCGGTCTGTTCGCCATCTTCGGCATGATACGTTACCGTACAGAGACCGTGCCTATCCGCGAGATGAACTATATGTTCCTCATCATCGCCCTCTCCGTCATCAACTCCCTCAGCCTCAAAGCCGACGGATTGGCTTGGTATCTGTTACTGTTTGCCAATATACTGATGATCGCCTTGGCATGGGGATTTGAGCTGTGGAACGGACGCAAACGTATCTCCACGAAGATAATCCTCTACGAGAAGATCGAGAACATCCGTCCCGAGAACCGTGCTGCACTCATCGCTGACCTCGAGGAACGCACAGGACTCAAAGTCCTCGACATCGAGATAGGACACATCGACTTCCTCCGCGACGTGGCGTACATCAAACTAACCTACCCGCTCGAGGCCGGCAAAACGGTCAATAGCATCGACCAAATAACGAAATTCAAATGATGAATAGCAAAAAATATCTTCTTTGGTTCTTGGTTCTTTGCCCGTTTGTGTCAACCGGTGCCACGACTTATGCCGCGCTACAGGACTCCACCTACGGCGCAGCACAGATACGTACCGCAGCTGATTTTGACCTGAAATTCGATCGTGTGACTCTTAACTTCGGCGAGGAACTGCGATTTAACCTTGCTCCGGCACAAGAGTTTCAGTTAGCGAACACCACAGTCGGACTCAATGTCTCTATCGTCAAAGGGTATTTGAGCGCACATGCCGCATATATGCTGCGGGTCAGGACAAACAAGATTGGTACCACTACGGATGCCAACAAGATTCTGCGCCATCGTGTCTATTTCGGATTGACGGAACAGGTCAAACTCGGCACGCGACAACAATGGGTACTCTCGCTCAGAGAACGGGCGGTGATGACATCCAGAACGGATTCGCCGAATGCTTTCGAGAAGCAGGCAAATGCATGGGAGATGCGATACAGGCTGCAACTCCAGTACAAGGCAATGTCCAAACCACTCACTCCATATATATGGACGGAACTGACACACACGTGCAATGCTACGGATTACCAGAAATATTACAACAATAATCGCAACTATGTGTCTGCCGTCAAGGTGGCTACGGGTATCAAATGGCGACTCAACTCGCTCCATTCACTCAACTTCTATCTGCGATACGACTGGACACAAGATTATGATATTGATGCCAACAAAGAAGGAACAAATATCAAATCCGCCTATCATATCCGCAAACACCAAGGCATGTTTGGTATAGCGTATAATTTTGACTGGAAAAAGTAAATGACAATGAGTAAGATTTGGAAAATATTCCCTATAGCACTAACAGTTCTGCTATGGTCGGGTTGCAACAACGAAGTGAGCAATAATAGCAGTTCCACCGGTTCTAACACCACCAACACCGGCGATGACAGTTCGGATTTCGTGGACGATCAGACATGGAATAGTACCATCAACCTTGTCTGGAACGGAACCGATGTCACCGTCACCGGTTCGGCGGACGGTGTAACCATCACCCACTCTGGCGGCTATGTCACCGTCACATCTACTGCTAAACATATCGAATATGCCGTCAGCGGTAGCGGCACGGGACAACTCAGTATCTACAGCGATTATAAGTACAAGCTCTCGCTCGAAGGGCTAACACTCGCTTGCTCCGATGGTCCTGCCATCAACAGCCAGTGCAAGAAAACCTGTTATGCGGTTCTCGGAGGCACAAACACCCTGAGTGACGGTGCGTCCTACACCTCCTCGTCCGAAGACCGCAAGGCTGCTTTCTTTAGCGAGGGACAGATCTGCTTCTCCGGTTCGGGTAGTCTCGCCATCACCGGCAACTACAAGCACGCACTTGCATCCGACGATTATATCCGTCTCTGCTCAGGCACGGGCACTATCACCCTCACCGCCAAGGTCAGCGATGGTCTGCACACCAACGACGGTGTGATCATCAACGACGGAACGCTTACCATCAACGCGGTGGGTGAAGGTATCCAATGCGACACCAGCAGTGTGGTCATCACCGGTGGTACAATCACTGTCACTAGCACAACCGACAAGGGAATCCTCGCTTACGCCAATATTGACATTAGCGGCGGAACAATAGCTATCACCAGCAAGTACAAATGCATCAAGACCCAAAGCAACCTTACTATCTCCGGCGGTACGATAACGGCTATTGCCACCGGCACTTCGTCTGGTGGCGGCGGTCGCCCGGGGCAGAGTTCCTCGTCCGATGGTACGCCTGAAGGTATAGAAGCCAAAGGAACAATCACAATCTCCGGCGGCAGGGTTTTTGCGCAAGCTAACGACGATGCCATCAACTCCGGCGGTGACATGACCATCTCCGGTGGGGTTATCATGGCATACTCTACCGGCAACGACGGACTGGATGCCAACGGCAACTGCTATATCACAGGCGGCACGGTCTATGCCATCGGCGCCTCATCGCCTGAGGTGGCCATCGATGCCAATACCGAGGAACGCAAACAACTCTACGTCCAAGGCGGTACAATCGTCGCTATCGGTGGACTCGAATCGGGGGCCAGCCTCTCGCAGACATGCTACTCCGCTGCATCGGTCAGCAAGAACACATGGTACGCACTCTATAGTGGCAACGATCTGGCGTTTGTGTTCAAGACTCCGGACAGCCTCAGTTCATCGACCTTCGTCGTCTCCACAAGCGGAACTACGAGTCTCAAATCCGGTGTAACAACCAGTGGCGGCTCGTCTATACTCAACAGTTATGCACTTTCCTCTCCTACTGTCAGCGGTGGTTCGTCCGTTACCCTCTCATCCTACAGCGGAGGTAACTCCGGAGGCAATCCTGGTGGCGGAGGTCGCCCCGGAGGATGGTAATCCAACACTCCGATAAATGGCTAAATAACTAAATGACCAAATAAATGGTAAATGGTAAATGACTAAATGGTAAATTTATGAGACGTTTCATATCCCTCTTAGCACTTTGCTCTTTGCTCTTAGCACCTTTATCAGCCCAGAGCTTGCTCACTCCCGAACAACTCGCCAAACGCGAGCGACACAAGAACCTCACGGTCAAGGAGTGGAACACCGACGACAAGACCAAAACCCGTTGGCTCGACCGAATCAAGGTCTATGACGACCAGGGACGCTGCGTCGAAGAGATCGAGTACGCCACCTACGGCCAGAAGTGGCGCGTCACAAGCAAGTACGACGATGTCACCGGCAAAGTCGTCGAGGAGGTCGAGTACAACGACCGCAACCGCGTAACACGTATCAAGAAATACGAATGGAACGCCGATGGCACCAAAGCCAAACAGTACAACTACCTACCCAACGGCAAACTCTTTTCCGTCAAGGTATATGAGTACATCTTCTCAGATAAATAACAACGAGAGACGGCCCCACGGTCGTCTCTCTTCTGACTAACTTAGCACATTGCGATTCGTTTAATTCGCTTAATTCGTGAACTAATATTTGTCCATCGTAATTAGTTTAATTCGCTTAATTTGTGAACTAATATTTGTCCATCGTAATTAGTTTAATTCGCTTAATTCGTGAACTAAATTAGTTCAGGCTGTCAGCCACAGTGTGCCACAGGTACTGGTAGAAGGTCTTGTAGCCGCTCGGGCTGTCCTTCTGGGCGAGGAACGCCTCGCGGTCTTGCAGCATCTGTTCGATGTTCTGCTTGCGCAGAGCCACGCCCTTGCTGATGCGCGAGAACAAGTTCTGCGCTGCCTTCTCTTCCTGCGAGTAAGGCGTGGTGCGGGTGACGGAACTCAAGCCGCGGAGGAACAGACGCGAGCAGGCGGGGTTGGTGGTAGCGGCGACACGGTGCGTGGCGAGAACCATCTTCTGGTCAGCTGCGTGAGGGGACTTCTTGTTAATCTTGGTGAGAGCACCACTGACGGTTTTGATTGCGTCGGCATATTCTACCTTAGCCATATTCTGCCGCTCATGCTTTACCTCCGAGCGGCGTGGAGGGGTTAAGGGTTAGGTTTAATAAAAATAGTTAGGGTTTAGGCGTTGCTCATTGTTTTTGCGCCGTATATCCCGCGCTTAATCATAAGCGCGAAATGCACGATGTTAGCCGAGAGCAACAGGCGGCTATTGGATGGTTCGGGCGAGTTCGTCCCAGATGAGTTTCTTGGGTCGTGTGTCGCCGTTGCGTTGGCGTTGGGCGACGGCGCGACCGATAGCCGCGAAACGTTCACGCTGGGCTTTCTCGCGGTCGGAAGGCGGTGTGCGGCGAGGCTTGTGACCTTCGGAGGAATAGACACGGGTGAAGGATGTGCCATCAGGGCGCGTGAAGGTCTTGAAGACGACGTTGCCCAGTTTGCCTGAGATGGAGGCAATACCTTGGAAGAGATTACATTTTGCCATATAGTCGTGTTCGGCAATGGGTCGCACTGGCTGATGCTTAGGCATCATCGGGGCTCCCCGTGCCTCCACTCTTCGGTCTGCAAACGCTTCGCTGTTTTGCATCCCGAGAAAGAAGAGGACTCCTCCTTGCCGTCGGAGGGATTAATTACTTGTTGTTTACCCGAGGTTGACTGCTAAACGGACCGTGTATGGGCCGTAGATGGAGCGGAAACGGACCGAGAATGCATCGGGGTTGATTAGGTCAACAACTATCAACAACTACGATGGATCGTTTCGGAAGGATGCCCCTCTATAATACTTACACAGGGTGTTGGCTTTTAAGTGTCCGATGGTGCGCGTAAAGTATTTATACACAGTGGCTACGTCGAGTTCCATCGTGTTTGCAATTTCGCGGAAAGATTGACCTTTAAGATACAACCGGAGGACGCGGCAGGCACGTTGGTGGTCACGTTCGCCGGGCTGAGGATGGCGGTAATAATGGTTGAGGAGTTGTTGCAGGCGCTGTTTGTTTTCGTCGCGTTGCTGCTCATTATCGTAATCGATGGCTTGATCAAGGATTTCGATGTCTTGGCTTTCGTCGATGATGTCGAGTGCGGCGAGTTGGGCATTGCTGAAATGCACACATTCAATCTCACGCTGCCCAACACGCTTGACGAGGGCATCGTATTTATCGAGGAATGCTTGCCGGAAATCCTCTATTGCGATGTCCTGTATGTGCTCGCAGAGAGCGAGGCATGTGTCCTGGAAGAGATCATCGTCATAGATGCGTTGTTTCATTAGCACCTTTTTGAGGTCTTTCTCATTTGCTGTATACAGCTTTTCGAATTGTTGTGAGGTCATAATAGTTGGGGATTAGATGTCGGATAATATCCGACGCAATAAACATAGATTGATGGGGTGCCGGATATGATCCGGCGCTAATGAACGAAGATTGGACTATTACATAAATCTCGCATCCTCGTAGTAGCTGGAGTCGAGGCTGTAGCGCTCGTAGAGGCAGCGTTCGTCCTCTTGTTCGCAGTACTCCTCTTCATAGTACTCTTCTTCGTAATATTCTGTGTGTGTCATATCTCAAATTTTTGCGGGTTGGACATGTGGTAGGCTTTCACTACCTCTTCCGTGTACAGGCCTTTTTGACCGTTATAGAAGGCGGTGTAGTAGGTAACGCCGCGGGAGAGAGGCTTGCCGAAATAGTTGATGAGTGGCGGGAGTAATGCTGTCGTTGGTTTGGGCGCGTGCGAGTTGTCCTCTATCGCGAAGTACGGGTTCTCGTTTACGAACTCGCCGCGGCGCTTCTTGTCACGGATCGTCCGGTACGTATAGCGCTGGCGCTCCAAGTCAAAACTCTCCCATAGGCGGCGGCACGCCTCTGTCCTGCCGCGCGTGCTGAACTCCACGGTAGGCTCGAGCAGCTTCCATATATGATCAAAGGTTGTTTCCATAATGATTAAATGTTCTAAAAAGAAGCGGCGGCGCGGCCTGTTCTCACGTGCGTGCGTTACATGTCGTATACATTATGCCGCCGCCGCTTTCTTTTTTAGTTTTCTTTCTTTGTTACTTTCTTTCGTTTGCTTTTTTCTTTCTCGTCCGTCCCGCGCTCAAGGATGAGCGCGAAATGCACAATACTTGCCGGGGAGCCGGCACAACGCGCCAGCGTTGCAGTGGGCTCGTGGTATCCTGTTTAGCGACCTTCTCCACCCTTTTAGGGGGCCGGGGGGTAGTCGCAAAACAGGAGCACCCGAGGCCACACTATCGTCCTACGCGCTGAACGCTACGGTCAAGCCGTGCTTGATGGACTCGGAGTCGGGGTGCGCCTTGGCGAGTTTCTCGGCAGTGCGTTTGAGGTCTGCACGCGCTTCCTTGAGGTCGGCTTGGAGTTGTTCATAGAAGCCGTGCAGGCGCTTGTAGTAGTCGAGATTTGCGTCCTTAATCTGGGTGTTCTGCTCCCAGGTGTAGGAGGTAGGACGGCGCACGACGATCTTGATGCCGTTGTGCTCGATCGTGCCGGTGAAGTTCTTGGGCAATCCGCGCTGGCGGATGAGTTCGCGCACGGCTTCCTCTACCTGCGGGCGCAGGGCTTTGATGGTTGCTTCATTCTCGTTCTGGCTCAGTACAGCCGAATACATCTGGTCGATGACCGATAAATCAATAGTTGTCATAATTGCGAAAGTTTTGTGCTCAGTCAGGTATGCGAGTGGCCACTCTTTGCACGTGCGAGTCACACTTGACTTTCGCGGGGTTGATGATAATTATTTGTTCACTAATTAAGCTAATTAATCTAATTCATCGTATTTCGTTTAATTCGGTTAATTCGTGAACCTAAATTGTCCTTCTCTCTCGAAAGACGCCGCAAAAATACGACGAAAAATCGACAAAAAAAACGACAAGTGTCGCCATCTTGTCGCCTTTTGTCGCTTTTTGCAATTTTCGTATGATTTTGTGCTATGATTCCCGTCTTTTTAATGTCGGTTGATGTTTGTTCCGAGCGATTTGACATCCACCACCCACCCAAACTCGTCCGTCAGTCTGTCGCATAACTCCCTTCGTGAGTGTGTAGCGCAATAGTTCTTGAATATCTCATCGACCTGTTTGCGTTGTTCTATATATTCGCGCACTTGATTGTACTTCCCTTCTTCCGGGTACATCGTCGGACGGTACGAGTGCTGTGACAGTTCTTCGAGTTTGTCGGCAATGTTTGTTATGTCTGTTTGTGCCCCGAACAGCTCGTTGTATGCCTCATCGAGTTGCCTGATCATTTTGTCGCACGCTTTTCTTGACAGCGTGAGCGATTGTTTAGGCTGTGCAGTCCCGCGCAACTCGCACAGCACATCCAACGCCGCTGCTATGCGTCGAGACGAGTTCAATATGTGTTCATTTGCGTTAGACATTCATTTACAGCATGTTTCACTTGCAACTATGCGTAATGACCATTACGCATAGGAAAATGGGCTACAAAGATAACGCGAGATAGTGCCATAAGTTGTCACAAGCTCAAGAAAAATTCACAACAAGTGCATTTTTTCTCATTTTTGCTTTCTAATGATGACAAATCTGCTATTTTTCTTCCCTTTGGTTGCAAATGTGCATTTTTTTTCGTATCTTTGCATGCTTAAAAAGCTTGCAAAGCCAAATAGATATAATTATTCGACGGAATAGCACCGAACAGTAAACTGCTAATAGAAAGAGGAGATATGAAACGTCTAGGCTTATTCTCACTTATTAAAGCTTTTGGTTTGATTGCGAATGCTTTGGGAGGCAATTCAAGAGCAGGAAGACGCGGCGAGCGGGCGATAAAGTGGCGATTGGGGTGGCTGCCGGACGATAGATATGCGGTTATCAACGACCTGCTGTTCACGAACTACAAAGGAAGCACAACGCAGATAGATCATGTTGTAGTTAGTCCCTATGGCATATTCGTGATTGAAACGAAGAATATCAGTGGCAAAATATACGGAAGCGACAATGCAGAGAAGTGGCGCAGATATTGGAGGTATAGGGATTTGGAGTTTGGTAATCCGGTTCTGCAGAACAAAGCACATATTGATGCACTCACTAAAGCGTTGAGGAATTATCCGGAAGCGCGATTTGTGTCGATTATCGCTTTTACAACCAATGCAGATCTGCGGGTGCAAGTTCATGATGCTCATGTGATGTATAGTTCGCAAGTGCGCCGGTTTATCAAGCGTCAAGATACGCCCATTATGCCAACGGAAACAGCACGACAGATATATAAATACCTGCTTTCAATCAACACAACAGATCGGACGATAAGGCATACACATGCCGAGCGCGCACAACAAAACAAAGAAAATTACGAGCACCGAAAATCGGAAGCAATCAAGAATGGTCTCTGTCCCAAATGTGGTGGCAAACTCATTCTGCGTCAAGGTAAATTCGGCACATTCTACGGATGTAGCAACTATCCAAGATGCAAATACACACTTAATGAATAATAAAGATTAAAATACAATACCCTATGAAACGAATATTCATTCTCCTCGCTGCAGCAATAATCGCTGTGAATACAATGGGACAGGAAACTAAAGATTCTATGAAGGTGGAAATTAATCCTTCATTATCTAATAGTGACAGTATGCTTACAAATATAGAGACATTGTTAAAATATATAGAAGTCGACCTGTCTCTAAAAAATCGTTATAAACTATACAAAACAGAGAATTTATACAACTTGCTACTTCTTGATACAAAAACTGGAATGATAGAACAAGTTCAGTGGTCATTAAAAAGAAGTAATGAAGGGAAAATTGTTATTAACGCTGAGGATTTATCATATGGATATGGTTACGGCTCAGGTAGTTTTGAACTTTATCCAACTAACAATATGTATCAGTTCATCCTTCTTGATAAAACATCCGGCCGGACATGGCATGTACAGTGGGGATTAGAAGCAGAAGAACGATGGATAAGACGTATATATTAATAGAAGCGTGATGACGCTGTATCATTACAATCGTTATGCTCATCGCATCCATGACATATGAAGAAATATATCGTGAGATCAGAAGTGATTTCCGCGATGTATTGGAGCATTGTAGGCAGAAGGTTAAACCTGCGATAGGTAAACTTGCATGCAAAACAGCAACTTCAAGATATCCTGTAAGGCACGTTTATGCATGGGAACATCCAAAAAGTCATAATGCATACTTCTTCCTTGCCATAGTAAAAAAGCATTCATTATGGGATAAGCCGGAAATAACAATTTTCTGTGAAGTTCAACGTGAAGATGGGAAAGAAATTATTGTACCGGCTATCGGAGGAAATATTTACACATTACGCGACACATTAATTATTAGTGTGTTTCAACCGCACTTCATGCAAAGATATGCAATGCGGTTCATTGATAACGAGGAATTTAAGGAAGATCGAGTAATGTATTTCCTAATTAGGAATGCCTATGCAATATCATTAGGAGAGAAGCTTGCTAGCGATAAAGAGTTACAAAAGAATGATCCGGATTTATCAAACGAATCGCTATTGAATATCGACGGTTTATGTCTTGGAAAAAGGAGCAAAGAAAACCACAACATTATTATCTATAAAACATTTGTCCCAATCAATCAATTATACCCAAAACAATACGAAGTAGTAATGCATGAGTATCTGAATATCTATTACAAAGCAGCTTGTATGGATTATCCACAATGCCGAGCAACAATAAAACAAATATGTGATGAAGGTATAGAGAAGATAAAGAAAATTTTAGGAAGCACATTAGCTCATGATGAGAAGCTCAAAGCCTATACTGATGAATATGAGCAGACATGCAGAAAATTATGTGAATATATAATACTCTAAAACAATACAATCATGAAAAACTGGGGAATCTTTTTTGGAGGAGTCGGAACTGGAATAGTTTTGACAATCCTCGTGCTTTATTTAATTGGAACACATTACGCCAACCAAACGCCTGTGGTGAATAAAAATCCCAATCAATTAGAGGTAGGTGTTACCAACTTTGAACAAGTCGGTGACGCAATTAACGAAAAATCAGTAAAGGTTACTCGTGTGATTGACGCTAATACTGCTTTAGCTCGTGGTGAAGGCGCTAAAGACTACAAAGGTGAGCCGTATTACAATGGGCATACTTATTTGCTTCGTAATAATGAAGGGAAATACTACTATGATAACGAAATCATCAAAAGACCTTCAGGGAAGAAATTCCTTCAGACAGGAATCTATCGGTATCGAGAATATAACAACTTTAATACCATTCCAGTTATAGAACTTAAATAATACACATCTTCGTCACATCCCCTTGGAGGAATTGATGGATGATATACAACACACCCATGAAGCGACTGATAATCACAATACTAACCTTTTTAAGTGTGACTGCCATGGCACAAGTACAATTCTACAAAGGCAACTCGTCGTATAGCAGCGATGTGTTGTATACGTTCGACGGGAAAGCTATATACAAAGGCCGTTCGACTTATAGCAGCGATGTGCTATATACATGGGACGGGAAATATATATATAACGGTCGAAGTACCTACAGCAGCGATATTCTCTATACTTGGGATGGACAATATATCTACCGCGGTCAATCGACATATAGTAGCGATATCCTCTATACCTTCGACGGGACATATATCTATCGCGGTCGATCAACCTATAGCAGCGACATCCTGTTTACCGTCAGCAAGGGTCACATCTACCGCGGCAAATCAACCTATAGCAGCGATATCCTCTATTCATTCGACGGGATGCTGCCCCTGCCTGTCTTGATGCTGATGATGTAATACAATACAACCAAACAACATACTCATGAAACGCTTATTCATTCTCCTCACCGCAGCGATGATGACTGCGGGAGCGAATTTACAGCAAGGACAAATCTCATAAAACAAAATACTTATGAAACAGAAAATCTTTACTATTATTGCCGCGCTGCTTCTTGCAGGTAGCATGTCGGCTGTTACCATTAATGCTAAGCGTGCAATCGCAGCCATGAGTGAAAGGGATGGGTATAGCATGTGGGAATTCGGCCTATTTGACACCGAAACAATGGATGATTATCCCTATTTAGCGATAGGAACATTTCGTACATCCGATGATATCGCCGGCACACAAACCGTTGTTAACGAGTGGTATGTGATCTATGCATTTAGTATAGATGATTTCGTCGTTTCCTCGCAGTATTCAGAATTAGTTGTCACCCGTGTACAGTCAGGTCTCTACCACTATTCTTTCACGTTCTCGGGGCGGCACGCAAACTATCAATCAGAAGATGAGGAATATGTCGTCGCTCTTGAACTGCCAACCGAGATACGCAACCTCGCGGGCGAAATCATCGAAGAGGCATACAATCCGACAGGATTAGAGGATATCCATGCAGATTCCGACAAACCTGTCAAAGTCCTTCACGACGGACAAATCTACATCCTCCGCTCAGAGAAGACCTATACCGTGACAGGACAAGAAGTGAGATGATAGTTAATACATTTGCAAATATCATAATAACACAATAACTCATGAAAAATCTCATTAATCGCACCCTTGCGGCAGAGAAACGATTATTCATTCTCCTCGCTGCAGCAATGATGGCTGTAGGAGCAATGGCACAACCGCCACATCATCACGAATCAGGTCATGGTCCGGGGCACGGACATGGTCCGGGTCATGGTCACGAATCACGGCATATCATCTGCGCCACACAGGAGCAGTTGTCGATGACCTTGCAAGTCATTGAACAGCAATCGTTCGATGACAAACGACTGGAAGTAGCTAAGCTTGCCGTCACCCTCGGACATTTTTGTACGGACGACCTGGCGCGCATAGCACAACTCTTTGCATTCGATGATCGCCGTTTGGAATTCCTGCTGTATGCTCATTCATACTGCGAAGATCCCCAGAACTACCCCGCCCTACGCGATGTATTCAAGTTCCAATCCAATTACGACAAACTTATCGACACCCTCTATCCTCGCAGAAGATAAGAACTATCAATTCGAACTATTTAAGAACCCATGAAACGCTTATTCTTTTTCCTCACATCAGTGATGATGATGCTGGCTGTGCCGGCATGCAAACACAACAACACACCATCAGTTAAGGAGATTGAGACGATAGCCGACCAGGTGTGGGCATTCTCGCTGTCACATCCCGATGGATATACGCTGGATATCCGCACGATGACCGAACCGACTGAGGGCATAGCCGTGTCGTACGCCGAAACGCAAGATAGCCAAGGCGTGCTCAACTACCGAGGGTCGTTGAGCACGCCTTGGCGCACGACGGATATATAGGCGGGGGCTTAGTTCGGAAGACAGCCTGTATTACTTTGATAGCACACGGCTCTTCCCTGAAGACTCATTGGATGCCGCCATGCAATTTGGCAAGGACAACGGACAATATGCGATATATATCCTATCCTCCGGCACGGAGATAGTCCTGTAATAATGATTTCGCAATCACGTCAATCATCAAAATTATAGAAAAATGACAATCAAACCATCTGTCGTTCATACATTACTGGGCGTTGTAGTAGGCATCATCCTGTTCATGCTCACGTTTGGCGTTGAGCAATACTACCGCTATCACGTGAGCAACCTGTACTCGCTGGACGGAAAAGAGCACAGTTATTATATATACCCTGACATGTCTGTCGATTCGGTACTGAACATGGTGCGCAAGAACTACGACATCAGCGGCGAACTCGACTTACGCTGGCACATGCGTCTGAAGGTATTCACCGATCCGAAGCCGGGCTACTATGTCTTCCCTGCTGATATGGGTGACAAGCTGTTTATCAGCAAACTCCAGAACGGCGAGCAGACACCTATCCACCTCAAATGGACGAACTTGGTACATACGCGCGAGGAGTTAGCCGGCAAGATTGCTTCACAACTGATGATGGATAGTCTGGATATCATCCAGCGCCTGAGTGATGACAAGTACATGGCTGAGTTTGAACTCAATGCGGAAAGTAGCAGGTGCATGTTCATCCCCGACACCTATGAGGTCTATTGGACCATCTCGCCGGACGAACTGTTTAAACGGATGAATCGTGAATACCACGAGTTTTGGACCAAGGAGCGTCTGGATAAAGCCCAGGCACTGGGGCTGACGCCTACAGAAGTGGCTATCCTGGCGTCCATCGTCGAAAGCGAGACCTATGTCCTCAAGGATATGCCTACTATCGCCAGTCTGTATATCAACCGACTCCGCAAAAACATGCCCTTGCAAGCATGTCCGACGGTAATCTATGCCGTAGGGGATTTCTCCATCAAACGGGTGCTCAAAAGCCATCTGAAAGTGGACTCGCCGTACAACACCTACAAACATAAGGGATTACCGCCCGGACCTATACACTGCCCGTTGGCGCGGACGCTGGATTTTGTGTTGAGCGCACCTAAGACCGACTATCTCTACATGTGCGCCAGCCCAGCTTTGGATGGCACGCACATCTTCTCGTCATCGTACGGCATACACAGCTCGGCGGCACGTAACTACCACACAATGATGGATAATAAGAAGCGCAAGTAAGCGCGTTTCGGGAAAGCAGCTCACGCCTTAACCGGAGCAGGTTGAGGACGGTATCTCTCGACGAGCGCATTGTGGCGAACAAGGCCATAGATAGATATTGCTGAAGCGCAGACGAGCAGAAGCAGTATATCCGTCATCGCGTCAGCATAGACCGGATAACTGGTGATATACTCCGGATCGAATAGCGTGAAATAGAAATACTCCATCACCTCCCAGCACGCTCCCATTCCCACCGAAAAGAACACGACTATAAGTGCTATGAGGCATCTATGCAGATGGATGTACTCACTCCACAGGTGCATCGCCACATGAATCTGCCATAGCAGGATAAGCGGCAGCAGTAATCCCGTTTCCATCAGTACCAGTTCGTCCCACCAGCCGATACGGCCATTCAGGTCGAGTCCGTCACCCAAGATGAGCGAACAGACGCAGTACAGGATGATAAAGATAGAGATCTGCGGCGGCACGTCGAAGCGCCATCTGTGACGCATCATACGCGGGATGCTGATCACAAACGCCATACCCGCATACTGCAGAGCACGCATGAGGATCAATCCGCCGGAAGCATGGTCGAAGAAGATCAGCTCCACCAAGTGGCAAAAGCCCAATGTGATTACCAGCCCGAGGGCGAAGTTGTTGAACATCTGGTTCTTCTTATGCCCGCTGAGTCCGAAAAAATAGTTGTATCTCTTTGCCATACGTCGGTGTGAGTTTATCTTTTTTTGTTTACGACTGCAAAATTACAAAAAAAAAATGACATATGCAAGAAAAAAAACAAAAAAGAGAGCCTAAGCGGACTTAGACTCTCTAAAAATGGCGGCTACCTACTCTCCCACAATGCGCAGTACCATCGGCGTTGCTGAGCTTAACGACCCTGTTCGGAATGGGAAGGGGTGGGACCTCAGCGCTATAACCACCTAAATTATAAGTTTAAAGTTGAGAGTTGAAAGTTGAAAGACTCTCCTACTCTCACCTGTAGTGTTGACGTATTGAATTAGAAGTGATTACGACTTTCAAGAAAAAGATTTCGGGCAATTAGTACTGCTCGGCTTTATGTCACCATTGTACACCTGCAGCCTATCAACGTCGTAGTCTACGACGACCCTCAATGGAAATCTAATCTTGGAGCCA
>Ga0310690_10000194_pt1 | contig 144880 bp, 108 predicted proteins | sample AusTroGonzalo_MG_2_FD_207661 | JGI IMG/M metagenome (GOLD analysis project Ga0310690, IMG submission 207661) | Bovine rumen microbial communities from tropical cattle in Woodstock, Queensland, Australia - Gonzalo_04 (v2) (version 2) | ecosystem: Host-associated > Mammals > Digestive system >...
GGAGTTATTTTTCCTCTATCAAAAAAACGCCACATTATATTATATAAAAAATAATTTCCAATAACTTAAATCTAAAAAAACGGGGGCCGAAGCCCCCGCGGAAAAGTCGTGCGAAAAACGAAAATTAAAGGATTTCGTTGTCGTTGAGCTTTTTGAGTCTTGCGTAACGCTCCTTGAGGTCCTCTTTGAGTCTTCCCTGGAGTGTTGCTGCAGCTTCGGGCGAGAAGAGTTTCTTCAGGCAGTTGAAGCGTACCTCGTTGTCAAGCAGCTCCTGCGGATCCTTTGTCGGCTCTTTGCTGTCAAGCTGGAACGGATTCTTTCCTTCCTTTCTGAGGTCGGGGTTGAATCTGTAAAGCGGCCAGTAGCCTGCTTCGACTGCAAGTTTCTCTTCGTTCTGGCTGTGCGACATGTTGATGCCGTGGTTGATGCACGGAGCGTAAGCGATGATGAGTGACGGTCCGTTGTATTTCTCAGCTTCGGTCATAGCCTTTACAAGCTGGTCGTGGTTTGCGCCCATTGCGACGCTTGCAACGTAGATATAACCATAAGTCATTGAAATCATTCCGAGATCTTTCTTTCTCATCTTCTTGCCGCTGGTTGCGAACTTAGCGTTCTGACCGATCTGTGAAGCCTTGGAAGCCTGACCACCTGTGTTGGAGTAAACTTCGGTGTCGAGAACGAGAACGTTGACATCCTCGCCGCTTGCAAGGACGTGGTCAAGTCCGCCGTAACCGATATCGTAAGCCCAGCCGTCGCCGCCGAAGATCCAGATCGACTTCTTGACGATATAGTCGCTGAGTTCGAAGATCTTGTCGAGTGTCTCGTTTTCCGGGCTCTCGTGAGCAAGGCGCTCCATGATCTTGTCGTAAAGCTCCTTGGTCTTGTCAGCGTCATCCTTGTTGTCGATCCACTCCTGGAAGATCTTCTTGGTCTCGTCGGAGATCGCGCAGTCTTCACAGTGAGGAGTTTCGTTGATAGCCTGGACCATGAGCGAGGTCAGAGTGTTTCTCTTCTGTTTGACGGCAAGCGCCATACCGAAGCCGTGCTCTGCGTTGTCCTCGAAGAGGCTGTTTGCCCAAGCCGGACCCATGCCGAATTTGTTCTTGCAATACGGGATCGTCGGAGCGGTTCCGCCGTAGATCGAGGAGCAGCCTGTCGCGTTGGAGACGATCATTCTGTCGCCGAAAAGCTGAGTGATGAGCTTGACGTACGGAGTCTCGCCGCAGCCCGAGCACGCGCCGCTGAATTCAAAGAGCGGCTGCTGGAGCTGGCTGCCTTTTACTGTGTTCTTCGGAAGGAGGTCGTCCTTTACCGGGATCGTGATCGAGAAGTTGTTGTTTGCAGCCTCTTCCTCAACGATGCTGCTGAGGTGGACCATCTCGAGTGCCTTGGTCTTAGCGGGGCAGACGTCTACGCAGTTGCCGCAGCCGAGGCAGTCCATCGGATAAACCTGCATTCTGAAGTGCATACCCTCGAGACCTTTGCCGATAGCCTTCTTCGTTTTGAAGGATTCCGGTGCACCCTCAAGCTCCTCGTCGGTTACGAGAACAGGTCTGATCGCAGCGTGCGGGCAGACGAACGAGCACTTGTTGCACTGGATGCAGTTTTCGGAATTCCACTTCGGGATGCTGATAGCTACGCCGCGTTTTTCGAACTTGGTCGTTCCGGTCGGGAATGTGCCGTCCGGGCCCGGAAGCTCGCCGTGAGCGTCCCATGCGAAGGTGCTGACGGGAAGGTCGTCGCCGTTCTGTCTTGCGATCGGAGCGATGATCTTTTCGACCATAAGCTGCTCTGCTTCGCTTGCATAGGGCTCGTGAACCTTCTGGATGTCGATCTCGACGGTCTCGGAGTTGAGCCATTTTTCCTTGTCGTAAACAAGTTCGGTGACCTTTTCGCCTGCTGCATCGACAGCCGCGTTGTTCATGTCAACGATGTTCTGACCCTTCTTGCCGTATGACTTCTTGTTTGCGTTCTTGAGGCTTGCTACAGCCTGTTCGAAGGGGATGACCTTTGAAAGCTTGAAGAATGCGGTGAGCATGATCATGTTGATCCTCTGACCGAGCCCGAGCTCTTCAGCGATCTTTACTGCGTCGATGATGTAGACCTTGCCGTTCTTCTTCGCGATGTCCTTCTTGAGGGCAGCCGGAAGGTTCTTTTCGGTCTCTTCAGCGCTCCATGCGGTGTTGAGAACGAAGATACCGCCGTCCTTCAGGTTCTTGCTGAGGTCGTACATATTGACGTAAGCCTGGTTGTGACATGCGATGTAGTCTGCGGTCGTGATGAGATACGGAGATTTGATCTTGGCGTGTCCGAATCTCAGATGGCTGACCGTGAGACCGCCCGATTTCTTCGAGTCGTATGAGAAGTAGCCCTGTGCGTACTGCTCGGTTTCGTCGCCGATGATCTTGATCGCGTTCTTGGAAGCGCCGACCGTACCGTCTGAGCCGAGACCGTAAAGCATGCACTGAACGGTTCCCTCCGGAACTGTGTCGAGGATCCCGTACTTGAGCGACTTGAAGGTGACATCGTCCTCGATGCCGACGGTGAAGCCGTTGACCGGTTCTCTCGATTTGAGGTTGTCGTAGATCGCCTTGACCATGCCGGGCGTGAACTCTTTCGAGGAGAGTCCGTATCTTCCGCCGACGACTTTGATCGTCTCGTTTCTCTGGTAAAGTGCGGTCGCAACGTCTTTGTAGAGCGGCTCGCCTTCGCTGCCGGGCTCTTTGGTCCTGTCGAGGACTGCGACAGCCTTTACGGTTGCAGGAAGAGCTCTCATCAGGTGTTCAGCGCTGAACGGTCTGAAGAGTCTGACTTTGACGAGACCGACTTTCTCTCCTCTTGCAAGGAGGTAATCGATCGTCTCTTCGATCGTGTCGCAGGAGCTGCCCATCGAAACGATGACTCTCTCAGCCTCAGGATCACCGTAGTAATCAAAGAGGTGATAGCTTCTGCCTGTGAGCTTCGAAACTTCGTCGAGAACGCCCTGAACGATCATCGGAGCGTTGTCGTAGTATGAGTTGCAAGCCTCTCTTGCCTGGAAGAATATATCCGGGTTCTGAGCGGTTCCCTTGAGAACAGGTCTCTCCGGACGAAGTGCGCGGTCTTTGAAATCTGCGATCGCATCGTACGGAACGAGCTTTTTGATATCCTCGTCATCGAGTATCTCGATCTTTGAGATCTCGTGGCTTGTTCTGAAGCCGTCGAAGAAGTGGATGAAGGGAAGTCTTGCCTTGAGCGCGGAGACGTGGGTCGCGAGCGCAAGGTCGTAAGCCTCCTGGACTGACGTGCTGGAGAGCATACAAACGCCTGTCTGGCGGCATGCCATAACGTCGCTGTGATCACCGAAGATCGAAAGAGCGTGGCTTGCGAGAGCTCTTGCCGTTACATGGAAAACACCGGGAAGAAGCTCGCCTGCGATCTTGTAAAGATTCGGAATCATTAAAAGAAGTCCCTGGGATGCCGTGTAGGTCGTCGTCAATGCGCCTGCACTCAAAGATCCGTGGACTGCACCGCTTGCGCCGCCTTCTGACTGAAGCTCAGCGACGATGAGGTCGTTTCCGAAAATATTTTTCTTTCCGAAAGCGCTCCATTCATCGGTAACCTCTGCCATGGGTGAGCTGGGAGTAATCGGGTAGATCGCCGCAACTTCCGTCATCGGGAAACTTGCGTATGCGACCGCGGTGTTACCATCGACACACTTCATAGTTTTTTTCGCCATAAAAACCCTCCGCTTGAAATGGATTAATAGATCGTTTTCCCGCTGAAAGCCTCGGAGACCGTCCGATGGTCAACGACATCGGGTGCAGTACCTGCCGGAAGTCCTCTGGCGATCCGGGAAAGCTTAACGTTACAACTGTTTAGCACATCTTTTATGTAAAGTGCGGTGGCGTCGCCCTCGATCGAAAAGGGAAGGGCGAGAAGGACCTCGACTCCCGGATCCGCCTCGGCGCGCCTTTTGAGCTCGTCGATCCTGAGATTCTCCGGAAGTGAGTTCTCGAGCGGTGCGATAAGTCCGCCCAGAATGTGGAACGAACCGTCGAAGCAGCCTACGCGCTTGATCGCCGTCATGTCGCTGATGTTCGCGACTACGCAGATCGTTTCGCCGGGGTTGTCGCAGTTTTCGCACCTGCCGCCGACCTCGCGGAAGCACCCGCAGCTTTTGCAGACCTCGACGCTCCTTGCAAGAGCGAGCATCTTTTCGAGCGATTTTTTGAGAGCTTCGTCGCTTAGAAGAGAGTAGGCAAGCCTCTGGGCAGAGCGTAACGAAATGCCCGGAAACTTTTTGAACTCCTCGACGAGCTCTCTTGTCGCCGTGCGTGAGCTTGAGTGCAAACCGTCTGAAATCATTGTTGGTTCTAGTCAGTAAACAAATTAAAAAAGACCGGGGATAGTGCTGCCGGCCTTGCCGATTATTTTGGAAAGACGCGTCTCTTTCGCCTTTCTTACGGTCGTGATGCTCTGGTTTACAGCCGCGATCAGAAGATCAGTGATAGTCTCGATATCCTCAGATTTTACATCGGGCGAAACTTCGATCTTTACGACCTCCATGTTGCCGTTCATCGTGACCTTGACAGCTCCGCCGCCGGCTTCTGTTTCAAAAATCTCCTTTTTGAACTCGGTCTCGATCTCGATCATCTTCTTCTGCATTCTCTGAGCTTGCTGCATAAGGCCCTGAATGTTCATCCTTTACCTCACAAAAGTTTCAAATTTTCAACAAGGACGCTGTGAAAACTTCATTGTTGACACAACATCGGAAAAAAGATGATACATTGGCACTTATCTTTAAAAAATCAAGAATTTTGACCTGCCGACCGCTTAATTTTACCTGCTGAAAACCTTATACGGAAAGTCTTGAGCGGATACAGACTTCGATCCCGGGCAGAACGATGAAGATGCTGATGACAACACTCCTGTTTTTATGGATTTTGATATGTGACTTGAAGAGAATGTTCCGGATCCCGATGCGGATCCGTGCGACGATGCATAACATCTCTTGAGTTTCCCGTTACTCATCCGCAAAACGAGATCTTTCTGTTCTCATTTAATTTTATCCATATTCCTTTTCAATGTTTTTTCCACTCTTTCCCTTCCATACCAGTATTCGCTTCTGTCGGAGAAACAATAACTGGAAAGCACCCATTCGTAGTATTCCCAAATGGTATAACGAAGTTCGTCAACACCTTCCCATTCCGGCTTTATTTCAACTATTTTTCTGCCGCTTCTGTCAATTATAAAACGACGGTCGCCTTGCCTGGCGTATGCCGCGTCAAAATAAAACGGGCTCACACTGTCATATTCCGCCGGGATCACAACATTTCCGTCTTCGTCAAGGAATCCCCATTTTCCGTTCTGTTTGAACGATGTCGAAGTCTCGTACAAACCGTGTCTGACCTCTTCGTATCTGCCGTATTTTTTTTGCTCGTTTTCTTCAGCCTGCTGTGTTGAAACCTCTTCATCTTTATGCGGATATCTCTCTTTTACATTGCAGTTTTCGTCTATTTCATAACTACTGTTTATGATTTTATCACAGATTTTTTCACCGGTTGAAGAATCAAAAACGGCAAAATGTTCATCCTTTTCGCCGTCTTCTCTGTAATTAAGATAAAAACGGGTTTTTCCAAGAACATTTCCTCTATACATATCGTAAAGTATTCTGCTCGGCTTTTTCATAAGAAAAACCTCTTTGTTTTCCCATGAGTTGAGATAAATTGAAGAATCTTTACCGACAACGGCTTTGCCCCCTGTCATTCCGTAAAGTTCATCGTACTCGGTTTCCAAAAATTCAGCTTTTTTTACATCGACAAGTCTGATTTTACCGCCTTTTGAAACGACAAGCGTTCCCTGATCGTAACCTTCCAGTTCATCATCCTTAAACTGAGGCTCAAGAATATATTTTCCGCTTTTGTTTATTATTCCCCACAATTCGCCTTGCTTCGCGCCTACTATCCCGTCAACAAAATAACCAATTGCGTCAAATTGCGGCTCTATGACATAATTCAGATTTTTATCAACAAATCCCCATTTCCCTGTTTCAGAATCGGCGACACCGAGTAAATCTTGTGTATAAAGAGGATTGATATCGTAAAAACTTACATCTTTTATCTTTTTGCCGCTTTCATCGAGAAAAACGAACACTTTTTCTTTCGTATAAGCGGGGATCATGCCGTCTCTTATTTTATCGATGTGGAGATATTCAGCAGGAACAATCTCATTTCCGTTTTCATCAAGCAGACCGTAAAGACCGTTTTTGTGGAGAAAAACGAAGCGGGCTTTCGGAGATTCAGTTTTTGTAACAGTCGTAGCCGGAACGGATGCACAGGCGGTTAAAAGCAATAGAATTGTTGAAATTATTAGTTTCTTAATCATTGCAATGTAAAAATCACTTCCAATTAAAAAATCACAAAAAGCTTAATATTGTAGGTAATTTGGCTGAAATGACAAGGAAACTGCAAACGATCCGGAAACGCCTCGTCTTTACAAAAGTCATACCACTTTTGCAACTCTTACAACATTTCTCATAGGACTTTTGCAAGTTTTTTGAAAATTGACGCCTTAATCAATTTATTACCAAAAATGGAATAAATACGCAAAATTTAGGAATAGCAAGAAGAAACGTATGGATTTTATTGCTCTTTTTCATCTACCATCGTTCTCAGGCACTCTTCGGCACTGAAAAACTCGTCACCATCTCCGACAAGTTGAAACAAACGCAATTCTTTCTTGTAATGCGAATATGAAAAAACATAATTTATTCCCATTCTTTCAACTTTAACAACATCTCCATTTCTTTGGTAATCGACTGTTGCCTTGCGGGTTACCTCTCCGCCGTTATCACCGTCTTCCGACCAGAATTCATGGAAAATAAACTCCGCTTTTTTGTCGTCTAGAAAAATGATCCGTGTAGAAATTTCACCTTCGCAAATGCTGACAAATGTCCTTCTTATCAAAGGGTTGCGCTGTCTGTCGAATTTTGTTTTCGCATCCCACCCGAACACTAAAAGAGGAAGAGCAAGTATCTGCATTGCGAAATACAAAATTACGGAAAACACTATGATTCCGATATTCAGCACTTCCGAATTCTTTTTTGAAGGATTCTCCGCAAGCTGCTTTGACTTCTTTTCAAGTTTTGTGTCGGCCAAAAATGCAAAAACGAAGTTAGGCAGTAAAAACAGCGGCAGCCAGACAAAAACTTCGAAATTAAAATGCCCGTCGTTTATATCTGCTAAAACAGGCAGCATAAGCCAAAGAATCAGAATTGCGACACTGACTGAAATTATGAAAAGAATCACTCCTTCCAAATACATCCTTTTTCTGAAAAACCAGATAAAGCCTAAAAACAGACTATAAAAAAAGTTTTTACCCACGGATCAAACCTCGCACCAAACGAATGTCACTAAAATTATTAAGTTTCTCATTCCATATCTTCCGTATCTTCCAGATCTCTCCTTTCAGACCAGTATTCTCTTATATCATGATCAGATAAACAATAACCGGAAAGTCTCCATTCGTAACATTCATAATCCACTCTAGTATAACGAAGTTCTGTGACAAATTTCCATTCCGGTTTTATTTCAACAACTATTCTGCCGTTTCTGTCTATTATAAAACGACGCTTGCCTTTCCGTGCCCAGGCGACACCAAAATCAAACTCGCTCACATCATCATATTCCGCAGGAATCACAACATTTCCGTTTTCATCAAGGAATCCCCATTTTCCGTTCTGTTTGAAAGAAGTTGAATGCTCATGTGAGCACATACTATATCTGACTTCTTCGTATTTGCTCTCGTAATCGTAATGCGGGCTTTCTTTTAAATTGCAGTTTTCATCAATTTCGTCATTCCAGTCCTTTTTGATTATATCGCAGATTTTTTCACCGTTTGAAGAATCAAAAACTACAGAATGTAAATCCTTTTCTCCTTCTTTTCTGTAATTAATAAAAAAGCGGTTATTTCCCAGAGAGTTTTCCTTACCAATAAAGCCAAGGCTTCCATTCGGCTTTTTCATAAGAAAAATCTCTTTGTTTTCTTTTGAGTTGAGATAAATTGAAGAACCTTTACCAAGAACAATTTTGTTTCCTGCAATTCCATACCATTCATCGTATTCCGCATCAAAAATCTTCACGTTTTTAATATCACCAATCCTGATTTTACCATTTCTTGAAAGAACAAGTGTTCCATGATCGTAACCTTCCAGTTCATCATCCTTAAACTGAGGCTCAAAAATATATTTCCCGGTTTTATCTATTATTCCATCCAATCCATTTTGATACACGTAAGTTATTCCGTCTTCGAAAGTACCGATTGAATCGAACTGCGGCTCTATTACATAATTCAGATTTTTATCAACAGCACCCCATTTCCTACTTTTAGCATCAGCAACACCGAGCAATCCTTCCGAATAAAGACGATTGATGTCGTAAAAACTGACATCTTTTATCTTTTTGCCGGTTTCATCGAGAAAAATGAACACTTTTTCTTTTGTAAAAGCCGGGATCATGCCGTCTCGTATTTTATCAATGTAAAGATATTCAGCAGGAACAATCTCATTTCCGTTTTCGTCAAGCAGACCGTAAAGGTCGTTTTTGTCGTGAAAAACGAACCGTGCTTTCGGAGATTCAGTTTTTGAGCAGGCCGGAACTGATGTGCAGGCGGTTAAAAGCAATAAAACAGCTGAAATTATTATATTTTTTAAACGATTCAGTGCGTTCATTTTATCACCGCAAAAACATTGAAATTATTAAGTTTTTCATTTGTATTTATCGTTTGGTTCGCAAACTTGTTCGTAAATTATTTTACAATTAAGTTTGTCATACATCACATATTCTCTGTATTTTTCGTTCATAAAACCTACGATGAAATTAATCCCAACCAGTACTTCATCTCCAAGTCACCGTTGCTTTTAAGCTCATAAACTACCAAATCGGAACTTGCACACAATACGCCGCAATACTTGAACTTATAAACAAAAACAAGATTCGTTGCTGGATCCAAAACAGGAACGGAGAAAGAGATTTCTGTGTTTCCGCATTTTCCGCTTTTTTTAACCAATTGTCCGTCAATTTGTTTCACACACTCAGCATCACTAATAAAACCATCTTTTTCGCAGGAAGATTTTTCCAATCCCCGGATATCCATAGACTCAATGTTTTCTGCGAAAAACCGTTTGGTAACCTCTTCAGTTCGACCGTTCTTGCTTATTTCAGGTATAGACCCTGTACACTGTTTCACATACTCGATAATAGAAAAACCTTCCTCTTCCTCATCCTCTTCCGGAGAATCTGTTTCACTGTTTTTATTTGTCATTTCCTGCTGTATCTCATCTCGGAAAGATTCTGTCTTAATTTTTACCATCGGGCATTTATCAGTATAATATTTACTGGTCATATCACGGATGATTTTCAGCAGAAGTTCTTGTTTTTTCTCTTCATCTTCTTTTGTTCTTCCGATTTCGCTGCTCTTTTTGATCACTTTTTCAGGAGTTTCATCGTTCCTTACAGCGCAGGAAACCAAAAACGACATTAAAATTATTGAAATTATTAGGTTTTTCATTCGCATTTGTCGTTCGGTTCGCAAACTTATTTGCAAAGTTTTTTACACTTAAGTTTATCGTATCTTATCCGTTTCAGTATTTCGACTCCCCTTTGTATCAGGTTTTGTTCTTCAAGCCCTTTGGCTTCCTTGATTCTTTCGACCACAGCGGCGGGGTCAAGGGAATGATAAGGAACATAAAGCTGCCGCAGCTCGTCAGGCTTTACCAGTTTGTAGATGCGTCTGCTGCTTGTTTCTTCTGTATATGCCCAGTAGCGGTAAATATAGCCGATCCAATAAAGTTCTTCTCTGCCGTATTTGATTTTTCCGTATCCGCTCTGACCGAATTCCGTTTCGATCTCAGCGATGGCATCCTCAACGGAGAGCGATTCGAACATAAAACCGTTTCCGTCCATTCTTACCGCAGTCTGCGAATACATGAATCTGCGCAGAAAGACGGGCGTGCTGCACGCCGCATACTTCAAAGATTCCGCAAAAAGTTCGCCCTGATAACGGCACATTGCAAGTCCGTATTCGTCAAAAACCCTCATTTTAAAAGCTCCTCTATATATTTTCCTTTGCCGCGGTACTGTCTGCGCGCCATCCTGACTTTATCGAGGTTTATAGCGACCGATTCTTTTCTTGAATCGAGATAGAACTCCTTTTCAGGCTGTGCAAGGAAACATTTTTCCAGAACAGAGAGATGTTTCAAGGCTTTTTCAGAAACAAGAACATACTGATTTCCTAAATTTGTGGCTGAAAGCGAGTGCTGGCACTGCTGATCCGTTATCTCGCCGTCTATGAAACTGTCGATTATTTCAAACATCCGGTTGTCCGCAATCGGCGCCACGATATAGTCGGCATCACGGATCGAATCAAGCAGGGATTTTATTATTTTTGAAGAAGCGAAAGCTCCGAGTCTGTTTCTGAAGTAGGCGATAACGAGCATCCATTCGTTCGACACACCGAAAACGCGCCGCTTCAAGCCCTTTGTGTCTAAATCAAAAATGTAAAGAGAGGAAGCTGGGAATCCGGCGACGAACATCGCCGACTGTTCAAGGCTTTCCCCGCAGTAAAAACCGGCCCCGAAATCGTTGCTTTTCTTTGATTTTGCAAGTTCGATCTTTCCCTCTATCCCGTTTTTCGAGCCGTGAAACAGAGCGGTATGCCCTTTTTCGGAAAGTTCTTCCTTGTAGAGCTTTTCTTTGATTTTGTTCAACCGTATTCCGGCATTAAAGGCAAAATCGTAAAAAGCCGTTCTGTTGATTTCGCTGATTTCGCTCTTTCGCGTGAGCCAGTTACTCAAAGTAACGCGGGAAACACCCATTTTTTTCGCAAATTTATCCGATGAGATCCCAAGCAGCTCCTTTACTGCTGCTATATCATCTGCTGTTCTGAAACCATCCATTTTCGACCACTCAAAAAACTTATTTGTAAAGTATTTTGCAATTAAGTTTTGCGGTGTCAATAAATTTTCAGGAAATTTTTAAAGCTGACGTATCAAAGATGGTGAAATTATTAGGTTTTTCACGGCTGCCGCCGATTGATATCAAACCGTCGGATTTTATACGTTTTTGGAAAACAGGCAAGCTGGGATCCGCTGAACTCCGTCGCTGCCCGGACATTTTGACTTTCTGCCGGCAGGAAATGCAGTTCTGCTCGGATGCTAATTTAATTGTACTTTCAATAATTGATTTTTTGACTATACTCCGGTGTTTTTGTTTTTGACGCTTCGGCGGGCGTATCGTCCGCTTTGCGCAGGCTTAGGGGAGGCTCCAGACTTTGACGGCAGTGAATGATAAAAAACTTGGAACGTTTTTAGGGGTTTACACTCCTACGATCCTGACGATACTCGGCGTAATCATGTATATGCGTGCAGGCTGGATCATCGGAAACGTCGGTCTGCGCAATATGATATTCATAGTGCTGCTTTCAAATTCGATCACTCTGATAACGACGCTCTCGTTTTCGTCGATCGCCACCAACAAAAAGGTCGGTGCGGGCGGAGCCTACTACATCGTTTCGCGGAGCCTCGGATTTGCGGTCGGCGGAGCTGTCGGGCTTCCGCTCTTTCTTTCGCAGGCCTTTTCGATAACGCTCTACGCGTTCGGTCTTGCCGAGGTGCTGGCGGGATTCGTGCCGGGGCTGTCCATTCCGCTCACGACTTTCGGGATCATCGTCATCGTCGCGGCGGTTTCGGTCGTCGGAGCCGGTTTTGCGATGAAAACGCAGATCCCGGTCATGGTTATGGTCGCGATCTCGATACTCTTCCTCGCGATCGGTGCCGGGATAAACTACTTCGGGAGCGCTGAAGCGACGATGCCTCTGACCTTCCCTGAGCCGGCCGGCAAACCGGGCTTCTTCCAGGCACTGGCTATCTTCTTCCCGGCTGTCACGGGGATCATGGCGGGTCTCGGACTTTCAGGAGATCTCGAGGATCCGAAACACGCGATCCCGCGGGGGTCTATCAGTGCGGTGCTTACCGGATTCGCGATCTATCTCTCCCTGCCGCTGCTTCTCGTCATGGGTTCGGGCGGCAGTCAGGATATGCTTCTCAACGACAGGATGATCTGGTCAACGATCTCTCCGCTCGGGAAGTGGGTTATCATCCCCGGGCTTGTCGGCGCGATCTTCTCGAGTGCGGTCGGCTCTATGCTCGGCGCTCCGAGAACTCTTGCCGCAATGGTCAACGATCACGTAAGAAATCAGACGCTCATCGAGTTCGTCAACAGCAAAAAGGGGATGTACGCCGCATTCGGAGTTTCGCTCGCGGTCGCCTTCTCGGCGATTTTCCTGGGCGATCTCAACACGGTCGCGACGATCGCCTCGATGTTCTTCCTGACGATCTACGCCATTGTCAACGTCACGTCGGCGCTGGAGAACATCATTCACGAGACTTCGTGGCGGCCCTCCTTCCAGATCCCGTGGCTGCTCAGCATGGTCGGAGCCATCTGCTGCGTGATCGTAATGTTCCTTATCGACAAAAAATACTGCGTGATCTGCATCTTTCTTGAGCTGCTATTTTATCTCATTCTTCAGCGCAGGACGGTCCAGACGACATCCGGCGACGCGAGACGCGGAGTTTATGAGTTCCTCGTCAAGACTTCGCTTTCGAATCTCCGCTCGCTCAAAATGACGCCGCGGAACTGGCGTCCCTACATCCAGTTGATCGTCAACGACCACAAAAAGCAGCTCAACCTGGTCCGTTTCGCGTCGTATTTCGGGCAGAACTCAGGCATAGTCACGGTTTCGGAACTGATTTTCAAGGATCTGGACGAGTCGACGGACTTTGACCGCGATGCAAACACGGCGGCGATCGAGAAATTCTATAACGACGCCAATTTGGTAGTGTTCCCGGAGTGCTATGTCGTTGAAAACCACCAGTTCGAGAGCAGTCTTCTGACGGCTGTCCAGGCGAACGGCATGGCCGGCCTCCGGTCTAACCTAGTGATGATGTGCTGGCCGGACGAACATGAGTATCTTGCGAGGTTCCTTGTTCTGCTCCGGAAATTCGCCGCTCTCAAGCTGTCGGCTATGATCGGCAGGGTCGATGCGGACTTCGAGCAGCCGCGTGACGGAAGCAGACACGTTATCCACGTCTGGTGGGGCGGTCTGCAGCGCAACGGCGACCTGATGCTCCTGCTGGCGTACCTGCTGAAGTGTTCGCATCCGTGGAAAAATTCGGTCATCAGGCTGATAAGCGTGGTCTCCCGCGACGAGGATGTCGAGTCGGCGCGTCAGGCACTCAACAAGCTTTCGGTCGATTCCAGGATCGCTGTCGAGCCTCAGGTTATCGTCAGGAAGCAGGGCGAGGCGTTCCCCGATATTCTCGACAGGACCAGTGCGGAGGCGGATGTCGTTTTCCTCGGTCTGAAGACCCCGCTGGAGGGCGAGGAGGCCGATTACGCCGAACAGCTCCTGCGCTTTGCGAAGAACCTTAAAACTGTGTTTTTTATAAAGAACTCAAGTGTCTTCCAGGGGCAGCTGCTTGAGACGTCTTCAGAGAATGAGTGAGCTGAACAATGAGATTTATTGAAGATATAAAAAGCAACTTCCGCAGTTTGGATGAAAGGTTCAGAAAGTTCCAGACTGAAATAAACAGGAAGTATCTCTACAAGTGGTACGATGTCTGGGTCGAATGGCTTCGGAAGAGGGATGCAAAGCAGTCGAGCTTCGCCATATTCTTCATCTGTTCTCTGGTCGTAGCCTACCTGACGATCCCGAATTCGGTCGAGACCACCTATCCGACGGATGAACGCTATATCGGTATGCCTCTGGACCATCCGATCCACGCAGACCGCGACTATACGATCCTGCAGCGCGAAAAGACTTTGGAAAACAGGCTCAACGCGCAGAAGGGGGTACTCAACAGGTATACCTTCGTTGCTGCGCAGGACAGCGATCAGACTCAGGTCCCGAAGGCTTTCAAGCTGATGAGGGCGACTGCGAGGGAGAGCATCATCCAGGCGATGATCTCTACGAACGCGCCGGTCGAACCGGAGTACCGCGGGCTCACAGCCGACTACATCATGAGTCTCGGGAAGAGTTCCATGTATTCCAGCCTTAAGGCCGGGCTGCCGGCTGCATTCGCTGCGAGGCGCGAAGAGTTCCAGACGATCCTTAACAGCTGGGTCGACGATACGACTTTCAAGCTGCTTTCGGAGAACCTCTTCCCGCCGTCGATCGACAGCGCTATCGAGTCGATCGCGAGCTACATCAACGACAACAACTACTTCGTCTACCGCGAGGGTCTGCCGGAGGAGTATGAGCCTCAGGACATCTCGGTCAAAAAGGATTTCGTGATGAAGTCGCCGCGCTCCAAGGTCATTTCGGCCTCCTCTCTGCTGCCTGAGATCATCCACATAATGAAGAAGACCGAAATCGGCAGCGAATTTACGCCTCAGGGGGTCGAGCTCGTTGCAAAGCTGGCGACGATCGCGATCAAGGACAACATAATTTTTGACAGCGAAACGACCGAAAACGAGAAGATCAACGCGCAGAATTCGGTCCCCGATGTCGAGAAGACCATCAGGAACGGCGAGCTGATCAAGGCTTCGGGTTCCCAGCTGACCAGGGAGGATATCGAGATCTTCCGGGCGATCAGGGAGCAGACGCCGACTGTTTCGAGGATCGAGATCTGGATCCAGAACCTCTTTTACATCTGGGCCGTCGTGGCTGTAGCCTTCCTTGTCTTCCAGAGATCGGTCAGCAGGTTCAAGTTCCGCAACAAGGATATCCTGCTGATGTCTTTGCAGCTTGTCCTGGCGATGATCCTTTTCAAGAGGGTCATTCCCTTCTTCGAGCCGTTCATCCAGTGGAAATACGCGACGGATACGAGGATACTCTACTTCCTGATCCCGATACCGTTCGTTGTTGCGACGGTCAGGATCCTGACGAATGTCGAGACCTCCTGCTTCTTTTTGATCGTGCTCAGCGCCCTTCTGCTGCCGCTCTTCAAAAACAACTACTATTTCCCGGTATACTACACCGTCTCATCGCTCTTTTTCATCCTCATTATGAGGCATGTCGAGAGCTATTCCGATATTCTCAAGCGTTTCCTGTGGAGCATCCCGTTCATGGTCTTCCTCGCGATGACCATCGTCTGGATGGATAACTCCATCGAGCGTTCTAACCTTCAGGCGTCGATCCTCTGTTCGATCGGCAACGCCGCGTTTTCAGCGCTTTTCATGGTCCCGGTGGTCATGTTCTACGAGTTCGCGCTCGAGTACGTCACCAACATGAAGTACATAAACTACTCGACGATGAACAACCCGCTTCTGAAGAGGCTCGCTGTCGAGGCGAACGGCACCTATCAGCACAGCCTGAACGTCGCCAACATCGTGGAGATCGCGGCCCGCGTGCTCGGCATAAATCCGCTTCAGTGCAAGGTCATGGCTTACTTCCACGACATCGGGAAGCTGAAGGATCCGAAGTACTTCACCGAAAACCAGCACGGTACGAATCCGCACGACGGCAAGAGCTACTCGCTTTCGGCGAAGATAATCATGCAGCACCGTGACACCGGCCTTGAGATGGCGCGCCGCGAGCATCTGGGTGAGGAGATCGAGAGTGCGGTCACCGAGCACCACGGCACGACGACGACCTACTTCTACTTCAAGGCGAAAAAGGACGGTATCGACGTCAACCAGATCGATTTCAGGTACAAGGGACCCAAGCCGAGGTCGAAGGAGACGGCCCTCCTGATGCTTGCCGACAGCTGTGAGGCTGCGGTCAGAAGCATCCCCGATGCGGAGAGGAACGCGGAAAAGATCGAAAAGATGGTCGATGCGATCCTGAACGGCAAAAATGCCGAGGATCAGTTCTCGGAGTGCCCGATGACGATGAGGGATATCGAAAAGGCGCGCCAGAGCATTGTTTCGACTTTGCAGAGCTTTTATCACCAGCGTGTACAATACAAATAATGATATCAGAGGTCTAACGTGAAAGTTGCATTTTTTTCGGAGTGCGGTTTCGAGCCGCGTGAGCTTAAAAAAAGCGCAAGAAAGGCGGTTTCTGCGGCACTTAAATACAAAAATCTGAAATCTACCGATCCCTACGAGGTCTCGATCGTCTTCGTCGGCAAGGAGCGGATCCGCGAGATCAACCGCGACTACCGCGGCATAGACCGTGCGACCGATGTCATCTCGTTCGCGCTCCGCGAGGGCGAGGGTGCCGAGTTCACCCCGTTCGTGCTCGGCGACCTCTACATCTGCGACGAGGTTGTGGCAGACCATGCGGTCCGTTACGGCAACAACCTTGAGACGGAGATGCTCTTCATGATCGTTCACGGGATGCTGCACCTGCTTGGGTTCGATCATCACGGAAAGGGTGAGCGCGAAACGATGCGGCAGGCTGAAAACGAGCTGATGACGGCGCTCTGCCCCGAGTGGAGGGGACGCGGTGAGGAGTAGCCTGAAGCTTGTCGCGGCGGGACTTGCCTTTGTCCTTAGCTATGCCTTCAGCTTTCCGATCATCATGCCCGGCGGCACTGAACCGATGCTTCTGCACAGGCTGCTCGGGAGGTTCCTGATCCTTCTCGTGATCCCGCTCTTTTTCTACGTCACCGAACACGCCGGAGCCTCGCTGAAACGCAGGATCGCGGCGGTCTACGCGATAACGCTCCCAGCGAACGCGCTGGTGTTTTACTGGTGCTATTTCGCGCTGAACACCTACGGCGAGATCGGTGTCGTGCCGACGGTTTTGATCCTCCTTCTGATGTACTCGGCGCTCAGCACGTTCTGGGTCGTCTTCTACCTGATCTGCCGCTTCCTGTCGAGGCGCGGCAGGGTCAGTCCGTGGCTCGTCGCGGTCGCCTGGACGGTCAACGAATCGGTCCGCGGGCTCTTTCCGGTCGACTTCTTCTGGTCGGTCCTCGGGCACTCGCAGTACAACAATCCGGTCACGCTCCAGTGGGCTTCGATCGGCTCCGTCTACCTGATTTCGTTTATGATCGTCTGGCTCTCGGCCTACCTTTACGAGCTGATAAAAAAGGAAAATTCGGTCCGCGAGGGGGTCGTGCTGACGATCGTTCTGGCGGTTTTGTGCATCTATTCGGCGGTCAGGCTCCATACCTTCAGGGCTGAAGAGCCGGAGAAGGAGGTCAAGGTCGCCATCATGCAGCCTGCGATCAACCAGTTCGACATCAACCGGCGCGAGGTGAGCGTCTTCAACATCATCGGTTCGCTGACGGCGCAGCTTAACACGTTCGACGACGATTCCGAGCTTGTCGTCTGGCACGAGGCGGCGATGCCGTTCAGGATCCCGGTGGGTTTCACCGATTTCCAGTACATCATGGACAAGTATTTCCCCGACGCGAAAAACTTCCGCAACCATATCGTCGGGATGGACATGGTGAACAACGAATTTCAGTCTGAATACTACAACGCCGCCGGTTTCATCCAGGACGGCGAGATCAAGAAAATATACCGCAAGATCAAGCTCGCACCCTTCGGCGAGTACCTGCCGTGGAGCGAATTCCTGCGCTCGATCGGCTTCCGGACGCTCATCCCCGAGATGGTCGGAGACTTCGGACGCGGCAGGGAACATACGGTCTACGACTTCGGCGGTTTCAAGGCGTCGATACTGATCTGCTACGACGGGACGTCTGCCGAAAACGTCGTCGAGTTCGTGCGCAACGGTGCGGAATTATTGGTAAACATTTCCAATGACGCGTGGTTCGGCGCATCGAGCGAGACCTTCCAGCACGGCAGTTTCTACCGCTTCCGTGCAGTCGAGAGCGGCAGAACGATCGTCCGTGCGGCGAACGTCGGCATCAGCGAGGTCGTCCTTCCGAACGGCGAGGTCGAGGATTCGACAGAATTTTTCAAGGCTGCGACGATCAACCGGAAGGTCCCTCTCTACAACAGGAAGACGATCTACCGGATGTTCGGAAACTGGTTTCTCTACTCGCTGATTGCGGTCTTGTGCTACTTTTTGCTTAAAGCTCTTAAACGGGAAAAATAGGAGAGAAGAATGAATTCAAAGGAAAAAATCGCGATCCCGGCACAGATCATGCCGACACGGGATCCAGGGGAGAGGGCGAAGTGCTTTGACGAAGTCCCGCTCGGCTACACCGAGGAGATGGCGGTCGCCGAAGCCAGCCGCTGCCTCAACTGCAACACGCTGCCCTGCGTCCGCGGCTGTCCGATCAACATCAACATCCCGAAGTTCCTCAACCTGACGATGTCGCGCAACTTCGTCGAGGCGATCGGCGTGATCCGCGAGAGCAACTATCTGCCGTCGATCTGCGGCAGGGTCTGCCCTCAGGAGAGTCAGTGCCAGAACGAGTGCACGATCGGCAAAATAACCTCGCACCCGATCTCGATCGGCAACATCGAGCGCTTCCTCGCCGACAACTTCTCCGATGAGCTTCCGGGCGTCGAGATCCCGCCGAAGACCGGAAAGAAGATCGCAGTCGCCGGCAGCGGACCGGGCGGACTGACCTGCGCGAGCGATCTCGTCAAGTTCGGCCACAGCGTGACGATTTTCGAGGCTCTGCACGAGCCCGGCGGCGTTCTGGCGTACGGCATCCCCGAATTCAGGCTCCCGAAAACCATATTGAAAAAGGAGATCGATTCGCTGAAAAAGATGGGCGTCGAGTTCAAAATGAACACGATCATCGGCAAAACGATCCCGGTCGAGGAGATCCTGCGCGACTACGACGCACTCTTTATCGGCACCGGCGCGGGCGTTCCGACCTTCCCGGGGATCAAGGGCGAGGACCTCCCAGGCGCATACTCGGCTAACGAATACCTGACCCGCGTCAACCTCATGCGGGCTTGGGAAAAGGATGCCCGGACACCCGTCACGGTAGGCAAAACCACGATCGTCGTCGGCGGTGGAAATGTCGCTATGGACGCTGCGAGAACGGCTCTCAGACTCGGCAGCGAGCGCGTCATCGTCGCATACCGGAGGCTTGAAAGCGATATGCCCGCCAAGATCGAGGAGGTCCGTCACGCGAAGGAGGAGGGGATAGAGTTCAAGTTCCTCATCTCGCCGGTCGAGATCCTGGAGGACGAAAACGGCAGGATCGGCGGTACGGTCTTCCGCAGGATGCGCATCGAGAAGGATCCTCAGGGCGGCAGGAACAAGATCTTCGACACCGACGAGACCTTCCTGATCACCAACGACGTCATAATTTTCGCGACCGGAACCAGCCCCAACCCGACGCTCACATCGAACTGCCTCGGGCTCGAGCTCGACAAGTACGGCGGCGTAGTCGTCAATCCCGACACGATGCAGACAAACATCCCGAAGATCTTTGCCGGCGGCGATTCGATCAGCTCCTCGTCGACCGTCATCATGGCGATGTCGAACGGCAAGACCGCTGCAAAAAATATTGATAAATTTCTGAAAAGTCAGGAATAAAAACACGACATACATTGTTTTTCCGACGGACATAAAAAGTTCTTATACCGAGGAGGTGAAAAACGATGGATCCGACAGCCAGGCTCGAACTTAAAAACATATCGAAGTCGTTCCCGTCCGAAACTGCGGGCAGGATCGACATTCTGAAGGATGTCTCGCTCACGCTTGAGTCGGGCGGCGTCCTGCGTCTGGCGGGTGCCAGCGGGAGCGGAAAAACGACATTTATGAACATCGTTTCGGCCCTGATGCCGCCGGATTCGGGTTCCGTCCTTTTCAACGGGACCGACATCACGCGCCTCAGCGAGAGCGGCAAAGACCGCTTCCGCGCCGAAAACGTAGGCTACATTTTCCAGACCTTCAACCTGCTTTCCCCCTATTCGGTGGTCGAAAACGTCTATGCACCGCTAGCCTTTGCCGGAAAGCTGAGCGGCGACTACCGCAAACGCGCCGTTCAGGCTCTCGAGCGGGTGGAGATGGCCGGGTTTGCCGACAAGCTCCCCTATCATCTTTCGGTCGGTCAGCGCCAGCGCGTTGCGATCGCCAGGGTGATTTTCGCCGGACAGAGGCTGATCCTTGCCGACGAGCCGACAGCGAGCCTTGACGGACACTCGTCCGGGCTTGTCCGCGAGGTCCTGCACGAGCTGAGCAGACAGGGGGCGATCCTCGTCTTTTCGTCGCACGATACCACCTTCGACCTCTTCCGGACCGACATGACGTTCAACCTTGAAACGGGGGTGATATCATGAGGCTCCGCTATATTTTAAAGGCTACAGCTCACAGTATAAAACACCGTAAGAGCGCGTTTTTTATATCTGTTTTTTCCATTTCTGTCTCATTCCTGATGCTCTGCGCGATCGGAAACATCTCATTCGGGATCGCCGCCGCGACGGTCAACCGCTCGCTCACATTCCCGCTCGTTGTCGGTCCGGTCGGTTCGAGCGACACCTCGCTCGTGATGTCGTCTGTTTTCAACGCCGACAAGCCGAACGGGACAATCGGTTACGGGATTTACGAAAAGCTTTCCGCCGACAGACGTGTCCGCTCGGCATTTCCGGTGATCCGTTCTGACAGCTATCAGGGTGTTCCGATAACAGGAGTCAATTCGGCGTATATCAACGAAATTTCAAAAGGATTCTCGTCACTTGCTCAAAACTCAAAGGCAGACGACATTTTCGGCGAGGGCGGACTTCACTGCGCCGTTATCGGCTCGAAAATCGCTGCAAGGCACGAACTTGAGACCGGCGACGAATTTTACGGCAGCCACGGGCATGTCGGCGACGAAGATGCCCATGAACACAGCAGCTTCGTCTACAGAGTCTGCGGGATTTTGAAACCGACAAACAGCGTCGAGGACTTCTCGATTTTCGTCGATCTGCGTTCCGCATGGGCGATCCACTCGCACCATCATCACGAACACGAAGGTGAACACGATCACGAAGGTGAACACGACCACGAAGGCGAACACGACCACGAAGGTGAACACGACCACGAAGGTGAACACGACCACGAAGGCGAACACGACCACGAAGGCGAACACGACCACGAAGGTGAACACGACCACGAAGGAAAAATCACGGCTGTTCTGGTCAAAACCGTCAATCCGGCGGCAACTGCCGCACTTGAGCGCGAATATTCCGAAAACGGCAGAACCAACGCGGCTAACGTTGCAAAAACCGTCCGTCAGCTCGTCCAGTATATGAATAAAGCCGAAACTGCGGCTGGATTTTTCAGCTACGGAACGCTCGTTCTCGTCATGCTGATGGTCTTTGTCACGATCCTGATGTCGGTCAACGAGCGCAAAAAGGAGATGGCGCTGATGCGGACTATCGGTATCGGCAGGTTCCCGATCGCGATGATGATCGTCTGCGAATCGCTCTTCACCGCCTTCTGCGGCATTCTGGCGGGTACGGCGGCCGGTCACATCCTTCTTGCAATCCTTAAACCGCGGATCGATGTCGCTCTCGGCATCAGCCTGGAACCCTTCTTCTTTACCGCAGTCGAACTCAACGGGATCGCCGTAACGGTCGTCACTGCGCTTCTGATCTCTTTTGCGGCGCTCGTGAAAATTTACAGAATGAACCTGACCGAGGAGATCTCGAGAGATTGATTTTTAGCTTGACAGCGGCTCTTTTTTCAATGAAATTGCGTGCAGTCGGTTGCGAAATTGTTGGAGGCAGAATGGTCAGACGGCTTATACCTATTATTATAGTAATGTGTTTTTTCAGTTTTCCGGCGTGCAGCAGAGGAGGGGAACAGTCTGTATCCGGACCGGATCCCGCCGCAAAGCGGACCTCCGCGCAGGTCTCCGCCGAAAAAACGGAAGAAATAAAACGGGATCCCATGGCCGGCGCAGCCAAAAACGGCGGCAGCGAGTCGAAAAAACCGAAAACCAAGAATGAAGAGACTCTGGAAAAGGTAAACGAATCGGTTGCCGACAGTTTTTTCGAACACGGCAGAGGAGCGGTCGTCAGACCGGGCGACAGACTTACCGAAAACGAGAAACACCACACTGCCTACAACGTCAACAGCGTCGATTCCGAAAAGCCTGCCACCCCGCTTGAGTTCAAGGGGCTTCGCAAGCTTTACACCTATTTCAGGATCAAGGAGCGCCTTCCGCAGGAGGTCGTTGACGCGCTGAACGGATCGAGAGTCGTGATCGTCGGTGCGGTCATGCCCTTTGAATCGATCCCCGAGAACGGCGAAGTCAGCGAATTCTGGCTCGCGAACCCCAGGATCGTAGCCGAGGGATGCGTCTTCTGCAATCCGCCGACTCTCGCGGATCTTGTCTACATTTACCGCAACGAGGGCGAGGCACCCTTCAAGTTCGACCGCGAAACGCTTTTTAAAAAGGTAACTCTTGCCGCAGTTACGGGACGGCTGTTCTTCGGTCCCGATGAGGTGAAGGGTCAGATCTTTTTGAACAGTATCCTGGCGTCGGATGTCGAAATTTTTGAGTAGAAAGATCTTTTCAAATTTCAACAAGTTGATTTCATTTTATTTTTTTTTATTTGCCGGATAGATGTTTTTTTCATTGATTAGGAGCTTTTTTGTGCTACTATTCTACACTTTAGTGCTTTAGCATTTTTGGATTTTGAGTTTTTTTGGATAATAGGAGGAGGCATTGAAAGTTTTCAAAATTTACCTTCTTGTGCTGCTGATGACAGGCGCTTTTGCACTCGGAGCGCAGGAAGCACAGCCGGAACCAGCAGATGCTCCGGCTCCGGAAGCGGCTCCGGCGGCAGAACCTGCTCCGGCAGAAGAGGCACCGGCGGCAGAACCTGCTCCGGCAGAAGCGGCTCCGGCAGCAGAAACCGCTCCGGCTGAAGAGGCCCCGGCAGCAGAAACCGCTCCGGCTGAAGAGGCCCCGGCGGCAGAACCTGCTCCGGCAGAGGCAGCTCCTGCGGCACCCGCTGCTGAAGAGGCTCCTGCAGAGGGAGATCTCGCGGCAGAGGCCAAGGCTGCGGAAGAGGCACCGGCAGATCAGTCTATTGCGGCTGAAGCTCCGGCTGCGGACGGTACAGAGGGTGACAAACCCGCCGAAGCGGCACCGAAGTTCGCTATCGGTCTCAACAACGGTTTTTCTCACGGTTTCGCGAAGGAGCGCAAGAGCTTCGGCTACACGCTGAACGTTTTTGTATCCTATATGCTTCCGTGGGAGCTCGCTCTTTCTGCTGATGTAGGTCTCAGAGCATCCTATAGATACGGAATGGATGTCGCTTATTCAACGGAAAGCGGTGATTTTTCTGCGGACAGTATGAGCTTTTCCAAATTTGACGGAACACCGCTCAACATCGGTCTTTCAAAGGGTTTCGAACTTGGAAAAGGCTCCGGTGTGATGGCTTCTCTCGGCATCGGCGTTTCTCTTCCCTTCACCTCGAAGGAGCTTTGGGATGTCTATAACGTAAGGACCATCCTCGGCGTTGATTTCGGCCTTTCCAAGAACTTCAAGCTTCCGAAGGACGTTATGCTCGGTCTTTCGTTCGGATTCAGCTACGCAAAGACGTTCGCTGATTACGACTGCGCTTGGGACAAGTACGGCAACGAGCCTTTGGGTTATCTTCAGAACCATGACATCGGACTCGTTCTCGGACTCGGCATCGGCTACAAAGGCTTCGGCTTCAAACTCACCGGCGGCTACAACTTCGGGTCGGATTTCAAACTCAGCTCGGGCGACTACTATTACGACGACTGGTCGAAACACGGTGCTATCAAAGATTCCGAGTGGTACTATCTCTTCTCGTTCGGAGCGACGGCATCCTACTCGATCAAAGGCTGGAACTTCGCTCTCGGCGTAAGGACGAACGCACCTGAATTCGACAACGGAAACTACTCCGGATACACGGAGCTCCCGGGCGATCCGGAAGTCAAGAACGGTTCGACGAACTATCCTTTCAAAGCAAAATATACCACAATATTTGCGAACGTTGGTTACACATATAGCTTTTAAAAACTAGGGAGGTGTTTTACTATGTGGAAAAAAAGACTTTCGTCACTTCTTCTCGCTGTTTTTGCAGTGCTGGTCGCAGTATCCTGCACGACAGAGAGGAGCGCAGTTGACAAGACCGACGAGCTTGCTCTCGACAAAAGGTTGTTCGAAGGCGAGTTCTTTGTACGTCAGACCATTATCGATCTTCCTTACACTGCTGATTACGCTTTCATCGGCGAATCGAACAACGGTAAGATCGTAAAATGGAAAATCACTGAAAACTGGCTTATCGGCTACAGCATCTGGGATAAGCTCACATCGATCGACTCAAACGAGATCATCGACGTCAACGAAACCCCGGTAGTTGCTTATCCGATCGCGATGCACTACGACATCGTTCCTTCTGAGAACCCGACGACGGGCGAGGCTCTTCCTGTTCTTGTTACCAACACGGACAGACCCTGGAACGAGAGACGTTACTTCTCGCTTGCTACCAACTCCATCAGCGGAGTTACAAACCGCGAGCTCCAGTACCTCAATCTTACAGTTGAATGGGGCGCTCCGTTCTTCAAAGGTGCGCTTACTACCGCAACTGACTTCGAATTCTATGCACACGACGGAACGTATATCCAGCCCAAAAAGTATCGTGACTACACTGCGCTCACAAACGATCAGGAGCGTTTCAACAAAGAGGTCGAATGGTTCCAGTTCACATCAACGGAATACTTCGAGCCGATCGGCGACTGGAGTACGATTTACAACTGGGATGATATCGATGAGTTCATCGGTAACGAGCCCGCAGCCGTTACCTATCGTTTCGTATTCTCCAAGGTCAACAGAGAGGTTGTCGGTAAGAGAGACTACGACCTTGCAACCAAAAAGTTCACATGGACGAAGGGTTCCAAGGACAACGGTTTCAGACCGCTTGAATATCCGGATGAGATGTTCCGTGAATACGGTTTCTTCACCAACAAGTTCAAAGGTTATGACAACTACCACGGCTACAGAGAGGACAACTTCCACACACTTGCAAACTACTGGAATATGGCTTGGGCTGATTCCAACAAGAACTGGAACTTCACCTGCTCCGAGTCTCCCGAGAACTACAACGAGTGTCTCAAGAAGATCAAATACCAGCAGAAGATCGTTTTCGTTTCATCACCGAAGACGCCTCTCCGCATGATCCCCGCAAACTGCGCAATCGCAAAGGATTACAACTATGCAATGCTTGGCGCAAGATTCGCGGCTATGAACCCGGGCAGCGATACCCGTATGTTCGAAAAATGGTATTATGAAAACTACAAGAACGATTTCTTCAAAGAGATCAAAACTGCTGACGGCGGCACCGCTATCGTCAGAGATACCGACTGGTATGTAAAAGATCTTAACGATCCTGCAAACCCGAACACGGCTACCTGGAGAGAAAAATGCTTTGTTCCCGACAAGCAGGCTTGGATCCAGAATTGGGACGGTTCATTCGTTGACGAGACCGGCGACGTTTCCGCAGATGATCTTGCAGAACGCGTAAACGATATCGTTGTTCTTGTTGAGAACCCGGTTGAATCTTATGTTCCCGCAAGAGACGGAAAGTCTCTCTACGGTTTCGGCAACTACTACAACTTCTCCTCCGAGGACACCAGCAACGCTGTAAAGATCTGCGTCCTTCCGGAAGAGGCTGACCAGTATGATCCCGAGAAGGTTTCCTACTTCTCATCCTGCAAAACCAACGATGACAAAATGTCTCAGCTCTACATGGAAGCCGGTATCGGTGAGTACGGTGCAGAGTGGAGAGGCGACCGCTGGGACTGCCAGATCTATGGTGAAAAAGAAGACTGCCCGGAAGGTTATGTCGAGGCTAAGGCAGCATGTGTTCTCAGCGTAGAGAGGACCTGCCAGGTCGAAGGCGGACTTCCTGTCCTTCGTCACAAATATGACAACGGTAACCCCTATGCAGCACTCATCAACTGGGTCGAGAAACCCACAGAGTACGGTATCCTCGGCGTTTCGCAGTGGAACGTAAACCCGGAGACCGGTATGTCTCTCGGCGGCGGTTCCAACATCGCAGGTTCAGTTCTTGCATGGTGCAACACAAGAGGTATCGAGCTTGCAAAGGTCATCATCGATCAGGACGATCCCGCTGCATGGGATTGGAAAGATCTCATCAACCCGGATTATCAGAACACGCCTTCGGTAATTTGGGATAACAACGCAACGCCTTCCAACAAGAAGGATGCTGTTTCTCTTTACAACAAGAAGACCAACCTTATGAGAATGGTCAAGGCTTCACGTCCTCAGGAGACTGTCGAAGAGAGGATCGCAAGATTCAACGAAGAGTATCAGATGAGGACCCGCAAGTATGACAGATTCGACTTCACGTCACTGATCGGTAACTCCAAGTGGGAATCAAAGATGGTTCCGTATTCCATCAAGAAGAACCTCTTCCCGTGGATGAATCCGGCAGACAACCCGGCTTATTCGGATGAGCAGAGAGAGATCATGCAGCCCTGGTTCGTCGGTCCTGCAGCTATGGAAGCTCAGATGATCAGATACCTCAAGGCTAAATCGCTTGACTTCGACTTCGATGAATCATTCATGGACGGTTCGATCCTTCAGTTCATAAAGGATAAGCAGAGAATTATCCGCAGCGAGATGGGACTTGATGAGGATCAGGACTGGAGCAATGTCGACGAAAATATCAAAGACGCATACGCTAAGAAGCTTATGTATGCTATCTATGATGAACTTGAAAAACTTCAGTACAAGGGCGTAGCTGAGCACGAAATGGGTCACACGCTCGGTCTCAGACACAACTTCGCAGGTTCTACAGACGTCAGGAACTACGGAGACTCCTACTATGCTCCCGAGAACTATCCTGAGATGATGGAAGGTCTTGAGAAGCTTTACAGAGAAGAGGCTGCAAAATCTGACTTCATACCCGCAACATTCGGCAGAAAGGCTTACAGATATAAAAAGGCCTTCATGTCCAGCGGTGACAATGAGATCCAGAACGCTCCGCTTACGTATCACACCTATACATCAGTAATGGATTATCAGAGAGAGCTTTATATTCACTCTCTCGGCCTTGGTAAATACGACCTCGCAGCTCTCAAGTTCGTTTACGGCAGATCTTTTGAAAAGGTCGCAGTTGCCGGCGGCAGCGCATACGGCGAGCTCCTTAAACAGGGTGATGCCGGTGACGATTACGGTTGGATCAACCCGATAAGAGACCCGAGATATCCGGATTATATCAGAACCAACGAGCAGTATCTCGACAAGAACGGCGAGCTCATTAAGGTCAAGGTCCCGACGAAACTTTATGTTTACTACGACAACGACGGCAAGAAGGTCGAAGCTCTCGCTCCGAACGTAAAGATGTCGCTTGACGTTATGAACGAAGGTCTCAAGAAGAACTACAACGAAGATACCGGCGAGTATGAGTACGCTTACGACTACGATTGCGAGAAAGAGCTTGCTCAGTGCATGTCCGACGTTACATATCTTGTCAACGACGGCAGCCACTACGAGTACACCTTCGTTACAGATGAAAAATCCTCCGACGATCCTAAGGCAAACACCTTCGACGGCGGCTACATGGCTTCCGATATCATCAGAGGCATGGCGGATATGGATGATGCATACTACTTCCTGAGGTTCTTCAGAAGAGGTAACCCGAAGTTCAGAGAGTTCCGCGGCAGAACATCCATGAAGATGATCTACGACACACTCTTCTCGAAGTATAAATACATCCACTTCCTTCTTGATTACAACTTCTATGCATACGGCAAGTGGGGTCCATACATCCTTGGTCTCTATGAACCCGGAAACTGCACGGAGACTTTCCCGATCCCGACCTCCGACGAGCCCGGAACCGAAAAGAAAGTCAAAAACTACCTCTGCGACGAGCTTCAGAGAGCGTTCAGAGGCGAAGAGTACTGGCTTGACGACAACGGCAACTTCAGGACCAACACCCCGATGGGTCCGGCTGACCACGTAATCGCAGGTATGGAAGGTGCAAACTACTTCTACTACGATGTTCTTTACAGACCGGCTGTCGGTGCTTACATGCAGATCAGCGGTGGCAACGATCCTGACATCGAAGACAAGATGGAAGGCGCTCAGACAGGATACTATCAGTCGATGGATAACTACATCGAGGGTTACGAGGATATCGCTCCCGGTGTAATCCGCATCACTCCTCTCCTTGGTCGTTTCCAGAAAGACCGTTACGACATTCAGGACAACGAGCAGATCTACTACGACAAGGTTCTCAGAAGAGCTTACGCGGAAGAGAAGATGGTCGCTATCTACGCTATCGCGAACAGCGGCTGGTTCGATGCCAAGTACAGAAGAGAGAGCCGTGCCAACACTCCTGACCAGATGTTCACCGGTCTCGAGAACGTTAAGTTCACGATGCTTTCCGATGTCATGGATGAAGAGGCGCTCTTCTCATTCTCTCCGTACTGCGTAAACAAGGATACAAAGAAGGTCGCAAAGGTCGACGTTCCTGTAAACATCCTTACCAACTGGGGTGCGTTCCCTGAGTTCGCAACTGTTGACGAAAACGGTAACGAGCTTGTTCAGCAGGGTTCGGTCTACAACTTCAAGAAGAACCTCTGCTCGCAGGTCGGCGAAAATTGGCTTCCGATCCACGCAGGCTGGACTTACTTCGACAAGATGTGGCCGATGTACTGGGCAATGGGCAACGTAGCGAATATGTCTGCTGATACTTCGGTATACGAGAGATTCATCTCTTACAAGATCCCGGAATACGATATCACCAACTATCCGGAGCCGGATGTAAACGAGGCTCAGTTCCTCAACAAGGACGGAAACAACTACTACAGAGCAGTTCTTCCGACCTCCGCACTCGACTCGCAGGACGGTGCCGGTCTTACCGCTTGGAAGACCTGCCGCGGAGAAAAGATCAGAGCCGGTGAGACAGACTTCACGGACTGCCTTGCTCAGGTCGTTTACTCGAAGGCTGGTGCAGCTGCTGCCGGCGACACTTCACTTGAAGGCACACCGCGCTTCACGAATGTTGAAGGTTTCAGAAAGTATCTGTCTGACAAATATTCGAGACTTGCTCCGTCGTTCAGACTTGTTCAGAGCGCAGGCATCCTCAAGCAGAGCGAGCTTGATGACATGTCAGAGGGTAAAGAGGGCTACACCAGACTGGTTATCATGGAGACGACTCTTGACCAGATGAACGCTTTTGCAGTTGACAACCTTGGTCTTGCACCTTACTACGTATCACGTTACTAGACTCACAGTTTGGTAGCATTTCAAAAGGGGGCTTCGGCTCCCTTTTTTTTTGGAGAGGAAAAATGGAGATGAAAGAGCTGATTTTAAAGCGGGCGGCCGAACTCGGACCGGTTCTCGGGATTTCCGGAGAAAAAACGGAGGAACTCAGGCGGAATCTGGCTTTCGAGTTTTCGGCAGATGGCGAAATTACAAAGGATTCGGCGGCGAAGGCTATTGATCACACGATACTTTCTTTCAATGCGGCTGAAGATGACGTGCTAAGGATCTGCGAAGAGGCGAAAAGGTACGGTTTTGCGGCTGTCTGCGTCAACCCAGTATGGGTTAAGACTGCGGCTGAGTTCAGGGAGAAAAACGGCGCCTGCTTCAAGATCGCCACGGTCATCGACTTTCCGCTCGGAGCCTCAACGGCGGAAGCCAGAGTTGCTGAAGCCGGAAAGGCGGCCGCTGACGGTGCTGACGAGCTCGATCTTGTCATCGGGATCGGTCTTCTGAAGAGCGGGAAACTGCGCGAAACCTACGAGTCGATCAGGGCTCTGGCGGAAATGAAGTGCTTTCTGAAGGTCATTCTCGAGACTTCGGCCCTGACAGATTCCGAAAAGGTCGATGCGGCGCTTCTCGCCTTCTTTGCGGGTGCTAAGATGCTGAAAACTTCGACGGGAGTCAACGGAAAGGCGACGGTTGACGATGTCAGGCTCCTGAGGGCGGTCGCCGGGAAAAGTCTCGGAGTCAAGGCTGCCGGCGGTATCCGCGACAAGGAGACCCTGCTTGCGATGATGCGGGCGGGAGCCGACAGGATCGGATGCAGCAGCTCGGTCTCTATTATGGAAAACTGGTAAAATGGCCGGAAAATTTTTCAAAATCGCGGTTTTTGCGCTTTTTTGCCTGATTTTTGCCGCTTGCGGTGAGAAAAAGGTGGAAACTGACCCGAACAGCCGCGTCGTAAAGGAGTTCTTTGAGGCCAGAGTCGCCGGAAACGCTGAAGCCGCCTATGGTCTGCTGAGTGAATCCACGAAAAAGCTATACACGGAGGCTCAGTTCAGGGAGTACTGCTTCATCTACAAGGTGGCAGAGTTCGGGATCGAGGCGGAAAAGGAGGGCTATATCCCTGTAAAATACACCTTTTACGACAAAAAATACAAAAAGGATAGCACCGAGCTCCATACCTATTATATCACTGATAACATTGAAAATCTCCGGGTCGAAAACGGCAGGATACTCTTCCCTCACGTCGGTTTTATCTCGCTTAGGCAGGCGATAGAGGCAAGGGATACCGCTAAGGCGGAAGCAGCCGTGAAATCAATGCGTAATCTGGATCCGGAAAACCCTGATGTCGCGGATACGGCCGACAAAATGGGCTTTAATCTCAGGTAAAAAGTTAATGCGCTGTTTTTATTCCGCTTTTTTTCTTGAAAATAGATGCTTCATAATTAAATTACCCCGTTTTTTTTATTTTGATTGAAGGGAAAAATGAGCTTTGTAAGAAACGACAAAATCAGAAATGTGGCGATCATCGCCCACGTTGACCACGGAAAAACGACTCTTGTTGACGCAATGTTCAAGCAGAGCGGCGTTTTCCGCGATGATGAAATTGTAAACGAAAGGGTCATGGACAACATGGACCTTGAGCGTGAACGCGGCATAACGATCGCTGCGAAGAACTGTTCGATCGTATGGAAGGGGGTCAAGATCAATATTATCGACACCCCCGGACACGCAGATTTCGGCGGCGAGGTCGAACGCGCACTCTCGATGGCGGACAGTGCGATCCTGCTGGTCGATGCTTCGGAGGGACCGCTCCCGCAGACGCGTTTCGTTCTCAGAAAGGCGCTTGAGGCGAAGCTTCAGCTTATGGTCGTCATCAACAAAATCGACAGGAAGGATGCACGTCCGAACGAAGTCCTTGACGAGATCTACAACCTTTTCATCGATCTCGGTGCCGATGAGGATCAGCTCGAGTTCCCGGTGCTTTACGCCATCGGCAGAGACGGTATCGCGCAGGAGACGCTGAACGAGCAGGGGAAGGATCTGCACATTCTGATGGATAAGATCGTCGAGTGTACGAAGGGGCCGGAATATGATCCGGAGAAGCCGTTCCAGATGCTCGTGACGGATCTCAGCTACAACGACTACCTCGGCAGGCTGGCGATCGGAAAGGTCATCAACGGCAGCGTCCACTGCAACCAGTCGCTTGTCTGCATCAAGGAAAACGACCGCCAGGTCAGACTGAAGGTCACGCGGCTCCAGCAGTATCAGGGTGTTAAACTGGCCGAGGCGGACAGAGTCGAGCCGGGCGACATCATCATTCTGGCGGGCATCGAAGACGTCAACATCGGTGACACCGTCGCGACGATCGAGGCTCCTGTCGCGCTTCCGAGGATCAAGGTCGACGAGCCGACTGTCAGCATGATCTTCACTATCAACAACGGGCCTCTGGCGGGACGCGAAGGCAAATATGTCCAGCTCCGCAAAATCAAGGAGAGGCTCCACAAGGAGACGCTGATGAACGTCTCGATCAAGCTGGAGGAGCCGGAGAACAACGAATACGTTATCGTCAAGGGGCGCGGCGAGTTGCAGATGGCGATCATCATCGAGCAGATGCGGCGCGAGGGTTTCGAGCTCTGCGTCGGCCGCCCGACGGTCATCTACAAGGAGATCGACGGCAAGACCTACGAGCCGATAGAGCATGTCTACATCGAGTGCCACGAGATGTTTACCGGTATCGTCACGGAGAAGCTTTCGATGCGCAAGGGCAGGATGCTGAACCTGGCGAGCGCCGCCGGCGAGCGGGCCTTCATGGAGTTTTCGGTGCCCTCCCGCGGACTGATCGGCTACCGTGACCAGTTCCTGACCGACACCAAGGGCACGGGCACGCTCAACTCGATGTTCGACGGCTACGAGGAGTACCGCGGCAACTTCCCTGTCCGCTTCACGGGTTCGATCGTGGCAGACAGGCAGGGAGAGGCGATCGCATACGCGCTTTTCAATCTCGAGCCCCGCGGAGAGCTCTTCATCGTTCCGGGTATGCCGGTCTACGAGGGTATGATCATCGGCGAGCACTCGAAGGATCTCGACATCGACGTCAACCCCTGCAAGGCGAAAAAGCTCACCAACATGCGTGCAGCCGGCAAGGATGACGCCGTAACGCTGACTCCCGTCAAGCCGATGACGCTCGAACGTGCTATCCACTTCATCAACGAAGACGAACTGGTCGAGGTCACGCCGACATCGCTCAGGCTCCGCAAGTCGGTGCTTTCGGCCGCTCTGCGCCACGCGATCCGCGGCAAAGAGTACACCGAGAGCCTGAAAAATTCCTGAAATCCGGAAATCCTGAAATAAAATTCCAGCATACTTTGTTATTTTTCCGTAATTTATATGGAGGAGAACATGAGAAGATTTTCAAGCGTTTTTGTTGTTTTTGTACTGCTGTTTTCGTTTCTTACGGCCGGTGCGGCTGACATGCACGGCTTCGAAGAGGAGCTGATAAAAATTTCGGAGAAGGCTAAGAAAAGCGTCGCCCTCATCAAGACCCAGCGCACCGAAACTGTCGGCAGCGGGGACCCGTTTTTTGATATGTTTTTCAGAAATTTCGGCGGCAGACAGCCCCAGAAGAGCGAGGCGCTCGGCAGCGGTTTCGTCATCGACGAGCGCGAGGGCTACCTCATCACCAACAACCACGTCATCGAAAAGGCCGATTCGATAGAGGTGACGATCGACGGCAAAAAGTTCAAGGCGAAGACGGTCGGCTCCGATCCGCAGACCGACATCGGGCTCATCAGGATCGAGGGCTTTGCGGCCGGCGACATCAAGGCGCTGAAGCTCGCGGATTCTGACAAGATCAAGGTCGGCAGCTTCGCCATCGCGATCGGCAACCCCTTCGGGCTTTCGCACAGCGTAACGCTCGGTATCGTCTCTGCGACCGGCCGTTCCGGTATGCAGGTCTCGGATTACGAGGATTTCATCCAGACCGATGCGGCGATCAACCCCGGCAACTCGGGCGGTCCGCTGCTCAACATCGACGGAGAGGTCATCGGCGTCAACACGGCGATACTTTCGCGTTCCGGCGGTTACATGGGGATAGGTCTCGCAGTTCCGTCGAACATGGCTAAGGAGATTGTCTCCCAGCTCAAGAGCGGCAAGGGGATCCAGCGTGCAATGATGGGTATCGTTATCATGGATCTGCATGACGAACTGCGCAAAAACCTCGATCTGGCTGATGATGTCCAGGGGGTACTCGTCGCCGGAGTCGAGCCCGGCAGCCCTGCGGACAAGGCGGGGATCCAGCGTTACGACGTCATCACCTCGTTCAACGGCAAGCCTACGGAGAACAGTTCTCAGCTCAGGACTACGGTGGGTTTCAGTCCCTACAACAAAAAACTTCCGGTCGAATTGATCCGTGACGGCAAAAAAATCAGCGTTTCTGTTGTACTTACGAAGGATTTTCTGCTAAAAAACGACGGCGGCGCGAAAGGGCAGGGCGGCTCGGCTGACAACCTCGGCTTCACTCTCTCCGAAAACGGCGGCAAGGTCGTTGTCGATAACGTCGAACCCGGTTCGCTGGCTCAGTCGGCAGGTTTCAGAAGGGGCGACATCATCCTTGACGTGAACCGTAAGCATGTGAAATCGCTTAAGGAAGCTATGAGGATCATCGCTTCGAGCAAAAAACTTCTGTTCCGCGTCGCAAGAGGAGGGCGTGACGACATCATCATTGTGATCAATAAGTAACGTTAATTTTTGGGAGATGAGAATGAAGAAAAGAGAAGAGATCGACAGCAGGAATTTCTGGCAGACCGAACACCTTTACAAAAACGACGAAGAGATCGCGAACGACTTTTCGCTCGTTGAAAAGGCGACAGCCGAAATAGCGAAGTTTGCGGGCAGACTCAACGAAAAATCCGAGCTTTTGCAGGCACTCAGGATTTCAAGCGACGCGATGCGCAGGCTGATGAAGCTTCAGTGCTACGCAGACAGGAACCGCGACGTCGACATGAGCGTCGGCAAATGGCAGGAGCTCTGCGGAGTCGTAACGGCGGCGCAGACCAAGATGGCGGCGGCGAGCTCGTTCATGGAGCCGGAACTGCTCTCCTACGACGAAAGCCTGCTCCTTAAATTCAGGAACGACCCCGATTTCAGCGACTTTTCACGCTATTTCGACGCGATCCTGATGAACAAGCCCCACACGCTTTCGCCGAACGAGGAGAAGATAATGGCCCACTTCGGCGGCATCAGTCTTGCGGAATACGAAACCTACTCGACCTTTTCTTCGACCGATATGAAGTTCCCGGAGATCGAGATCGACGGCGAGATGATGGAGGCGAACATCCAGACCTACGCGAAATACCGCCAAAGCGATGACCGCGAGACGAGAAGGAAAGTTTTCGACGCCTTCTGGTCGACCTACGACAGCTACAAAAATTCGATCGCGAAGATGCTCCACTACCAGACGAAATACTATGCGACGGTCGCTAAGATCAGAAACTATTCGGATGCGCTCGATGCCGAGATGAAGGCGAACGAGCTCCCGTTCGACTTCTACTACACGCTCAGAGACAACGTCAGAGCCATCCTGCCGGCGCTCTACGAGTATCTTGACCTCAAGAAAAAGGTCCTGAACCTCGACGAGCAGAGATACTTCGATGTCTATGCGACGATGGTAAAGAGCGGGAACAGCCGCGTCTTCACCTACGACGATTCGAAAAAACTCGTCAACGAGGCGATGTCCTGCATGACTCCTGAATACCGCGAGGCGATCGCTAAAGCGATGGAACCGGAGAACGGCTGGGTCGACATCTACCCGAACGAGGGCAAGGTCAGCGGCGCCTACATGGAGGGCATGGCTTACGATACGCACCCCTACGTCCTGCTCAACCACATCGACGACTACAACTCGGCATCGACGCTTGCGCATGAGATGGGACACGCTATCCATTCATACTACTCGAACAAGTTCCAGCCCTTCGAGAAGTCGCAGTACACGATCTTCGTCGCCGAAGTAGCAAGCACGTTCAACGAGATCATGCTGATAAACCGCCTTCTCGACACGACGGACGACAGGGAGGAGAAGAAGTTCCTCCTCAACCACTTCATCGAGATGGTCCGCTCGACAGTCTTCAGACAGATGCAGTTTGCCGAGTTCGAGGATGCGATCTACAAGAAGGTCGAGGCTGGCGAGGTCCTGACGCCGGAATTCCTGAACGACGTCTACGGTAAGACGCTCAGCCGTTACTACGGCGAGGAGTACGGTCTGATGAAGATCGACGAGCTCTACAAAAACGAGTGGGCTTTCGTACCGCATTTCTACTACAACTACTACGTCTACAAGTATGTTGTCGGTTTTATCGGCGCACTCTCGCTTGCCGAGGGCGTCAGAAGCGGCAAGATCCCGCCGGAGCAGTACATCAACGGCTTCCTGAAGGCCGGCTGCTCGAAACCGCCTCTTGAGATACTCAAGGACGCGGGTGTCGACATGATGAGCATCGAACCCTACAAACTCATAGAAAAGATGTTCGTCGAAAAGCTTCACCAGCTCAAAGAGCTTCTTTAATACACCTGACACAAATTCTTGCAGTTTCAACGCTTTCCCCTAAAATATCGCGTATTTTAAATGCCTTTGGAGATGAAAATGAAGAGATTCTGCTTGATTTTGGCACTTTTTACGGTGTCTCTGGCGGTTTCATGCGGCGACCCGGTGAAGTTTGAAGATTCGCCGGAGGGGCACAGTCAAACTGATGAACCGCAAGAGACGGGCACTTTGGGCGGCGAATGTTACGAAAACCAAACCTGCAACCCGGGGTTGATCTGCGACGAGGAGAGCAATACCTGCATGAAGGAGCCGGAAAACCCGACGGATACCGGCGATACCGAGCCTACGGATACCGGCGACACAGAACCGACGGACACCGGCGATACAGAACCGACCGATACCGGTGACACCGAACCGACGGATACCGGTGATACCGAGCCGACGGATACCGGCGACACAACTGAACCGACGGACACCGGCGACACAGAACCGACCGATACCGGTGACACCGAGCCTACGGATACCGGCGACACAGAACCGACGGATACCGGCGATACTGATCCGGCCGACACCGGCGACACAGACCCTGCTTCCGAGGATGAGATTTGTGCTGAGGCCGGCGGGATTTATGACTATTTTGCCGAAGAGGAGTTCGAAAAGTGCTATAAAATCGTAGACTGCGCCCCGAAACCTGCGAACACGGAGTGGCGCGGCGATCAGAGCTACACCGAATATTACGATCTCGATGAGGGTTATTGGACTCATTTCGGGCTGAACTACAGCACTGAATACGGCGATACCGGCGAGCAGAAAGTCTGCCAGTTTATATGTGCGGCGGGCTACGACTGGAACGGCGATGTCTGCACAAACGGTGCTCTCACTATTGGCAACATCTGCACCGGTCAGACAAGCTGTTACAATGCATCATCTTCAATGACCTGCCCGAGCTCTTCAAGTGCAGATTTTTACGGTCAGGATGCGCAGTACACGAACAAATGCACACCGCAGAGTTTCTCATCTTCGACAAATGTGGTTGAGGACAACAATACAGGTCTCACCTGGGAAAAATCGCCTTCGTCAAGCAGCTACACATGGGACAACCGCGCAACGCACTGCAACGAGCTCAACAGCTCGAATTACGGTGGCAGAAGCGATTGGCGTGTTCCGACTTCATTGGAAATTCTGACGATTGTAGACAATCAGAAAAATGCTTCAGCAGTAAACAGTATCTTCTCGGGTATACCTGGAAGTGGATCTTTTTGGACAGCTGAACAATACAGCAGTGATCAAGGTCGTCGTTTTGGAACTAACACAGGTTTTATAGGTTATAATTCAAAAACCGGCACTTACAACAAAGTTCTCTGTGTTTCAGGTGATGAAATGCAAAAAGGTGTTTTCACGACTCAGACAGTAAGCGGCAGCGTTGTTGTCACCGATTCCACAACAGGTCTGATGTGGCAGAAAACTTATGAGGCAGACAAAACTTGGCAGCAGGCTTTGAAATACTGTGAGGATTTGACTTATGCTGGTTATTCCGACTGGAGACTGCCTAACAAAAATGAGCTTGCGTCACTGCTCAACCTCGATAAATCAGCTGCTCCATATTCCGATTTTCCCAATATGCCTAGCGACTGGTTTTGGTCTTCCTCTACCTACATCTTATATACGGACAACGCATGGGATGTAGGCTTCTACTATGGTCTCGTGGGTTACTACTATAAGACTAAAAGCCACTCGGTCCGTTGTGTGAGGTAAGTATCCGTGACCGCAATTTTAGCGCAGCGTTAGCGAGCACTTTTGCCCGCCGGTTTAAGAGAGGCGGGCATGGTTTTGTTGTAGAGCCGCTTCCCGAAACGGCTCATTTACGGATTTCACGGTTCTTTCAGGAGACGTTTCGGGAAACGTCTCTACTGGCTGAAATTTTGATATTTTCCGGTATTTGACTAAAACAACATGTTTTTTCTGTAAGAAGGCGTTTTTTCATACTAAGGGGGTAGGGATGGATAAGATTTTGATTCTCGATTTCGGTTCCCAGTACAATCAGCTGATCGCGAGAAGGATCAGGGAAATGAATGTCTATTGCGAACTGCATCCTTTTGATATTACGATTGATTTTATCAAAAAATATGCGCCTGCCGGCATAATTTTCTCGGGCGGTCCCTCTTCTGTCAACGATGAAGGTTCTCCCGATGTCGATCCGAAAATATTCGAGCTCGGTATCCCGATCCTCGGTATCTGCTACGGTATGCAGCTCACGGCGTCGCGCCTCGGCGGAAAGCTGGGCAGCGGGAACAGCCGCGAATACGGCCGGGCTTATATCGAAAACATCGCGCCGGGATCTCCTTTTTTCAAGGGTATCTCGCCGAGAACGCAGGTCTGGATGAGCCACAGCGACTACGTTTCAGAAATCCCGCAGGGGTTTTATCCGATAGCGAAGACTGACAATATTCCTTTTGCAGCAATCGGCAACGACGAGAAAAAGATCTACGCTGTCCAGTTCCATCCCGAGGTCGTCCACTCGGTCGAGGGCAGACAGATGCTTTCGAACTTCCTCTTCGAGGTCTGCGGAGCGAAGCCCGAGTGGAAAATGGAGAACTTCATCAACGTCGCGGTAGAGGATCTTCGCAGAAAAATAGGCGATAAAAAAGTCGTTCTCGGCCTCTCCGGCGGTGTCGATTCTTCCGTAACGGCGGCGCTTCTGGCTAAAGCCATCGGCAAAAACCTGACCGCGATCTTCGTCGACAACGGCCTTCTGCGCAAAAACGAGCGCGAGGAGGTCGAGGCGAACTTCAGGGATATGCTGAACCTCGTCGTCGTCGATGCGACCGACGAATTCCTGATGAAGCTCGCCGGAGTCACTGACCCTGAACGCAAGCGCAAGATCATCGGCAACACCTTCATCGAGGTATTCGAACGCGAGGCGGACAAGATCAAGGACACCGAGTTCCTGGCTCAGGGGACTATCTATCCCGACGTGATCGAGAGTTCCGCCGGCAAAAAGAAAGCTTCCGCGACGATCAAGAGCCACCACAACGTCGGCGGTCTGCCGGAAAATATGCGGCTCAAGCTGGTAGAACCGCTCCGCGAGCTCTTCAAGGACGAGGTGCGTGAACTCGGTCTGAAACTGGGGCTGCCCGAAAAGCTCATCATGCGCCATCCCTTCCCTGGACCTGGGCTTGCCGTCAGGATCCTCGGCGAGGTGACGGCGGAAAAGTGCGCCATTTTGAAGGATGCCGACCACATTTTCATCGAGGAGATCCGCAATGCCGGTCTCTACGACCAGATTTCGCAGGCATTCGTGGTCCTTCTGCCGGTAAAGACCGTCGGGGTCATGGGCGACTGCCGCACTTACGAGTACGTTGTCGCGCTCCGCGCCGTCAAGACGGATGACTTCATGACGGCCGACTGGTTCGAGTTCGATCCGAAGCTCCTGAAACACATCAGCTCGAGGATCATCAATGAAAACAAACACATAAACCGCGTTGTCATGGATATCAGCTCAAAGCCGCCGGCAACGATCGAGTGGGAATAGTGATATTTAACCATAATCAAAGGAGAACAAAATGGCAAAAATCGATTTGACAAAGTACGGGATCACGGGAACGACCGAGATCGTCTACAACCCTGATTTCGAATCTCTCTTCAAGGATGAGATGGATCCGACGCTTACGGGCTACGACAGGGGAGAGCTTACCGAGCTCGGTGCCGTAAACGTAATGACAGGCGTCTTCACCGGCAGATCGCCCAAAGACAAGTTCATCGTCATGGATGAAAACTCGAAAAACACTGTCTGGTGGACGACTCCGGAGTATCCGAACGACAACCATCCGGCAAGCATGGAGACCTGGGAGGCTGTCAAAAAGCTCGCTCTGAAGGAGCTTTCAAACAAAAAACTCTATGTCATGGATGCATTCTGCGGCGCGAACAGGGATTCCAGGATGGCGATCCGCTTCATCGTCGAGGTCGCATGGCAGGCTCACTTCGTCAAAAACATGTTCATCCAGCCGACAGCAGAAGAGCTTGCGGACTTCGAGCCCGATTTCGTCATCTTCAACGCGTCTAAGGCGAAGGTCGACAACTACAAAGAGCTCGGTCTCAATTCCGATACCGCAGTCGTCTTCAACATCACGAGCCGCGAGCAGGTCATTCTGAACACATGGTACGGCGGCGAGATGAAGAAGGGCATGTTCTCGATGATGAACTACTATCTGCCGCTCAAGGGTATCGCTTCGATGCACTGCTCGGCCAACACCGACATGAACGGCGGCAATACCGCGATCTTCTTCGGTCTTTCCGGGACTGGCAAAACCACGCTTTCGACTGACCCGAAGAGGCTTCTGATCGGTGACGACGAGCACGGCTGGGACGATGAGGGCATCTTCAACTACGAGGGCGGCTGCTACGCTAAGGTCATTAACCTCGACAAGGAGTCCGAGCCCGATATCTACAACGCTATCAGAAGGGATGCTCTTCTCGAGAACGTGACCGTTGACAAGGACGGCAAAATCGACTTCGCGGACAAGAGCGTCACTGAAAATACGCGTGTCTCCTATCCGATCGAGCACATCGAAAAGATCGTCAAGAAGGTCCGCCCGATCTCCGCAGGTCCGGCTGCCGAAAATGTCATCTTCCTGAGTGCCGACGCGTTCGGCGTTCTTCCGCCGGTCTCGATCCTGACTCCGGAACAGACGAAATATTACTTCCTCTCCGGCTTCACGGCCAAGCTTGCCGGCACAGAGAGGGGGATCGTCGAGCCGACGCCGACATTCTCGGCATGTTTCGGTCAGGCGTTCCTTGAGCTCCACCCGACGAAATACGGTGAGGAGCTCGTCAAGAGGATGGAGCGCAGCGGCGCAAAGGCTTACCTCGTAAATACCGGCTGGAACGGCACCGGAAAGCGTATCTCAATCAGGGATACACGCGGCATCATCGACGCGATCCTGAACGGCGACGTCCTCAAGGCGCCCACGAAGAAGGTCCCCTATTTCAACTTCGAAGTACCGACGGCTCTTCCCGGCGTAGATCCGGCGATCCTCGACCCGCGTGACACATACGCAGACCCCTCCGAGTGGGATGCAAAGGCTAAAGACCTTGCGGCCCGCTTCATCAAAAACTTCAAAAAGTACGAAGGCAACGACGCCGGAAAGGCTCTTACCGCAGCCGGTCCAAAGCTTTAACGTAAATCACTTCTCACACGCTCCGCAGTCACTGCATCCGTTGCAGTTCAGCCTCATTCCGCATGTTTCGCAGCGTTCGCGGAACTGCGGGGTGTGGAGACGGCTCTGCGGGATCGGGTTCCCCCAGCTGTCCCGGAGGTCGAAGACGATCGGTTTGCCCTGAAAACTCATGCCCGAAAGGTAGGCCTGACTGCTCTGGAGCGCGTTGTTTTCGATTTTGTAGAGCCTTCCGTCCTTGATGAAGCGGCGTCCCGTGCCGCAGAATATGAATGTCACGTTGAATTCGAAGCATTCGTCCCGAAGCGACTTCACCCAGTCGAAGTTGCACGGCCGCGCCCCTTCGTAGTTCTCACCGTCGCACAGGACCTGTTCTATCTGACCGGCTTCAAGGTATTTTCTGACCGATACGGGACCGATGAATGGCGCGCACATGATGCCTTTGTGTCTGAACGGGAGCTCGAGAAGGATCGGGATCCGCTCGTCTGCTCGCCTCTGATTTTCTGTCGTGACGTTGAAAAAGACGTTCTCCCAGCCGTCTCCCCAGTTTTTCGGAAGGTGCTCCGCGACGCGCTCCGGCCGCTTGGTCAGAAGGAAGAATTTCACGTCCCTCCGCATCGAGATGATATCCCATGCCTCGTCGCGCCATGCGTCCGCCTCCTCCAGAAAGAAGTCCGAAGTCATGCAGACGCGCACCGTTTCGCCGCTTTTTATCTTGTATGCGCCGCTCCTGTCACGCTGGATCGGGTATCTGAACCGGTTTTTTGTCCTGTAGATATCGTTTCCGTTCTGGTCGCGCAGCCTGTCGAGAAAAAACATGTAGCAGTTGTCGCATCCTTCGCTCTTTTTCCGGCAGCCGTGCCACGGATTCCAGATGTCGTGCATATCCTCACCTCTTTTTACGGTTTCTCAGGAGCTGCCTTACCCTGTTGATGTGGCGCTCGAACTCGCCGCTTTCGAGCAGCTCCGCAAGTATCAGCTGGATGTAGCTCGGAACGGTGCAGGAGTAGAAGCCGAGCCTCTTTTCGAAACGTGAGGCAAGTTTCGGCGGCAGGACCATATAGCCGACGCGCAGAGCGGGGGAGACGGTCTTTGAAAAGGTGTTCAGGTATATCACGTTGTTTCGCCGCGCCAGAACGAACAGCGTCTCTTCGGGCCTCCCCGAAACCGAAAACTCGGATTCAAAGTCATCCTCGACGATGAAACGCTCTCTTTTATCGGCCCAGTTTATGTACTCGTGGCGCTTCGAGGCGGTCGCCGAAACTCCGCTCGGAAAGCTCCTGTAGGGCGTTACGTGCAGTACCGAGGCGCGTGACGACCAGAGCGCGGCGCTCGAGATACCGTCGTTTTCGAGCGGCAGCATCTCGTAGCTGACATTTGACGCCGAGTAGACCCGGCCGATCTTGTTGTAGGAGGGTGACTCGATCGCGAATCTCCGGTCTCTGCCGAGAAGCTCGATTATCAGCGAATAGAGGTACTCTGCGCCGGAACCGATGACGATCTGACCTAGTTCGACCTCGATCCCGCGTGACCGCAGGAGATATCTGCGGATCGCCTCGCGAAGCTGCGGATGGCCCTGATTCGGCGACTTCTCCAGGATCTTTTCGGCAAATTCGCTCATCACTCTTCTCGCCTGCTTGGCAAAGACCGAAAATGGAAAGGCGGGGAGGGTCTGAAGAGTGCCCTTTTCGTTCCGTTTTTGCATCTTTCCAGGCCCGGTCGTCTCTCCTTTCTGCCTGAAAACTTGGGCCGGGGATCCCAGAAAGCCCTTTTCAGGAGCGAAGATCACGAAGTAGCCGCTCTTCTCCCTCGATTCGATGTAGCCCTCCTCCTCGAGCAGCGAGCAGGCGTGTTCCACCGTGATGACGCTCAAGTCCGTCTCGGCAGCCGTCACCCGTTTTGACGGGAGTTTCGTCCCCGGTGCGTAGAATCCCGATACGATGTCGCTTTTCAGCTCTTCGTAAAGCTGCACGTAGGCGGGTTTCCGCGTATTTTTATCGATCTTGTAGCGCATCTCCTGATCTGGTCATATAAAAAATAACAAAACTGGTTATTTTAATATATTCAGTTCTATATATCCTGCACCGTTTTTTTTGTCAACTGGCTAAAAGGAGGAAAAGATGGGAAAAAGTCAGTATGAGCTTAATAAAGAGCTTGCACAGATGCTGAAAGGCGGCGTAATCATGGATGTTACGACACCGGAACAGGCGAAGATCGCGGAGGCGGCGGGAGCCTGTGCTGTCATGGCACTCGAACGTATCCCTGCGGATATCCGCGCTGCTGGCGGGGTTTCGAGAATGAGCGACCCGAAGATGATAAAGGGCATCCAGCAGGCGGTCTCGATCCCGGTAATGGCGAAATGCAGGATCGGTCACTTCGCTGAGGCCCAGATACTCGAGGCGATAGAGATCGACTACATCGACGAGAGCGAGGTCCTTTCGCCGGCGGACGACAGGTATCATATCGACAAAACGAAGTTCAAAGTCCCGTTCGTCTGCGGAGCGAGGGATCTGGGAGAGGCTCTGCGCCGGATAAACGAGGGCGCCTCGATGATAAGGACGAAGGGCGAACCGGGAACGGGCGATGTCGTTCAGGCCGTCCGCCACATGCGGATGATGCAGGCTGAGATCCGCCGTCTGGTCTCGATGTCTGAGGACGAGCTCTTCGATGCGGCAAAGCAGCTGCAGGTCCCTTACGATCTGGTCAGCTCAGTTCACGAAAACGGCAGACTTCCGGTCGTAAATTTCGCTGCCGGCGGTGTCGCGACTCCCGCTGACGCGGCTCTGATGATGCAGCTCGGTGCTGAGGGCGTCTTTGTCGGCTCGGGCATTTTCAAGTCGGGTAACCCGGCAAAGAGGGCGGCCGCGATCGTCAAGGCCGTTACGAACTACAACGACGCGAAGATGCTCGCGGAGCTTTCCGAGGATCTCGGCGAAGCAATGGTCGGTATAAATGAACAGGAAATCCAGCTGCTTATGGCTGAAAGAGGAAAATGAGGATAGGAATACTTGCACTTCAGGGCGACTTCGCCGAGCACGAGGCGATGATCCGGCGTGCTGACGGAAACGTTGAAACTCTGCTGATCCGCCAGAAAAGAGATCTGGACAAACCGATAGACGGGCTGGTCCTTCCCGGGGGAGAAAGCACGACAATGAAAAAGCTGCTGCTTGATCTCGGACTCTTCGAGCCTCTCCGCGGGATGATCCTGAAGGGGCTGCCGGTCTACGGGACATGCGCAGGGCTTATTTTGCTCTCCCGCGAGGTCGATGGCGGCGAACCCTGCTTCGGCACGATGGATATCACTGTAAAAAGGAACGCCTACGGCAGACAGCTCGGCAGCTTCTACACAACGGGCGACTTCGGTGAGATGAAGGATGTGCCCATGACCTTCATCCGCGCTCCCTACATTGTCAGAACTTGCGGGAAGGCGGTTCCGCTTGCCTCTGTCGACGGAAAAATCGTCGCCGCACGCGAGGGAAACCAGCTGGTTACGGCTTTCCATCCGGAGCTTAACGACGACCGCCGCATCTACAATTATTTCCTGGAAATGTGCGGGACTGCGGAACACTGTTTGTAGCAGGGGTGATTATAAAGAGAAGATAATCTCGGAGTGCCGGCGGCTCGCCTGCATTCTCCTCATTTTTCTTAAAATTCCTTAAAATATTTGAAAAGCCGGCTGTTCTTAGCGTAACTTTTGAACTTGACAGGATTTTTTTCATATTTAAACTGATTCAAGGTTCTTTTTTGTAATTTGAGGTGTGGAAAACAAGATGAAAAAACTCATTGTTTTGATTGGCTTTTTTATGATTTTGTTGATTGCAGGGTGCGGCGGCAGTTCTTCAGGCGGAGAGAATGGTTCATGGCAGAGTGATGCAGATTCCGCTCCGTTCAATGACGATGATTTTACTGAACCTGCTGATGATGCCGCTCCGCAGACTTACGAGGAGTGGCAAAATGCCTACGCTAAGGCGGATGCTCAGGCGGATAAGGTTCAGGCTCCTTTTGTCGAGGCGAACACGAACTTCGGAATGAAACTCTTCGCGAAGCTCAACGAGCCTGGCGAAAACATCATGATTTCACCGCTTTCTATTTCAATCGCCATGGCGATGACTCTCGGTGGTGCCGGAAACAGCGGAACTTACGACGAGCTGATGGATTTTCTCGGCTACAAGGCGGCGGGGTACGACGACTACATGACGCTGAACGGGCAGTTCGGCTTTCTTTTGCAGAGTCTGACCTATTTCGATATGGATTTCGAGCTTTCTCTGGCAAATTCGATGTGGCTTGACGACGCCTTTTCTAAAAATGTCAACAAGACATTTGTGAACGATCTTCAAAAGTATTATGACGCAGGCTATTTTGTTAAGGATTTTGCTGATCCGAAAACTGTCGGGCTGATCAATTCCTGGGTCAATAGTAAGACGAAGGGGAAAATTCCTGAAATTATTGATGAAATAGACAAAGAAACGATGATGCTCCTGCTCAATGCGGTCTATTTTCGGGCAAACTGGATGCAGCAGGTCGACTCTGAAGGAGATATTGAAGAGGGATATTTTACAATGAGCAACGGTAGAAAAAAACCGGCTCAGTTCTTCAGCGGAATGTTTCGTGAGCGCCGGTTCTACAACGGACAGGTCGGGCAGAACGGTATGAATATCCGGATGCTGGCTGTTCCTTTCGGAAGACGCGCGGCTTCGATATACTTCTTCATGCCGCGGGACTCAGAAGGTTCTGTTGACGCTATGATTTCCGAGATGGCTGAAAACGGAATCGGGAAATATTTCGACAGAGTCAACAATGGTTACAAAGATTATACCGTGTTCAAGCTTCCGCGCGTCAGATTCGAATATGACGAGTCGATTCAGGACGATTTTTCCGAAATGGAGCTCAAAAAGCCGTTTGACTGGAATTACGGTTTTGACGGGATTGTCAGCGACAAACTCATTATCAGCAAGATTCTGCACAACACCTATTTCAGCATGGATGAAAAGGGCGTTGAGGCATCGGCTGTAACCAAGGTCGATTTCGAATGCTTGGGCGAAGGCGAAGACTTTGAGCCGACCCGTTTCCGTTTCGACCGTCCGTTTGTATTTGCTGTCCGCGACGACAGAACCGGCACGCTTCTTTTCATAGGCAAGGTCGAAGAGCCTGAGTTTGACTGATTTTTGAGCCAATATGTCAAAATATTCGTAGATTTTCTTGAGAAAAGCACAAACAAACTAAAATCGTGCGTTTTGTTTTTTTAATGGAGAAAAAATGGAAAACTGGACGATAGACAAAGTCTGAAGGACTTTTTTTGATTTTTCTCTTTCGGCGACTACTTCAAGGAGATGCGATAAAAAATGCGTTGGAACTCGTCACGGAGGTTTTCAATCTCGATAAATCGCGCCTTTACGTCACGGTTTTCAGAGAAGATGACGAGGCAGAGCAGCTCTGGCTGTGCCAGAAACAGAGTTCGGCGAGGACGATTTTCTCCTTCTCAAAATGCGCTACAAGGAGCCCGATCAGGATATGAGCAAGTATGTGGACACCTGCATGACTTCGGTGAATGTTCCTGAAAAAATGAGTGAAAACATGGGCTTCGCATCGGCTGTGGCTGAGTTCGGAATGCTTCTCAGAGACTTGAAGTTCAAGGAGGATTCCTCATATGATGCGGTTCTCGACCGCGCAAAAAAGAATATCGGAAAGGATACCTTCGGTTTACGCGGCGAATTTCTCGAATTGGTCTCCAGTGCAAAATTACTGAGTGAATAACGGTCTAAGTGTTTTATCCGGATCCTGGCACTCCATTCAAATTGCACTCTTCTAAGTTTGCAAAACTCTCCCAAATCTCAATAATGGACCGTTATTTGTTTTCACATTTCAATGGAGGAGAGATGTTTATAACGAACGATATCCGCTATGTCGGCGTGAATGACCATCAGGTCGACCTTTTTGAAGGACAGTACATCGTTCCGAACGGGATGGCCTACAACTCGTACCTTATCCTTGACGAAAAGACCGCGGTCATGGATACGGTAGAGGTCCGTTTCGGAGAGGAGTGGCTTGCGAACCTTGAGCGGGAGCTCGGCGGAAGGAGACCGGATTATCTCGTCGTACAGCATGTCGAACCGGATCATTCGGGAAGTATTTCAGCATTTCTTGCGAAATATCCCGAAGCGGCTGTCGTAGGCAACACGAAGACTTTTGGATTTATTTCCCAGTTTTATCCGTCACTTGCAGCCCAAAACAGGCTTGAGGTCAAGGACGGCGGTACACTTGAACTCGGCAGACATACGCTGAATTTCGTCTTCGCTCCGATGGTCCACTGGCCAGAGGTCATGGTGACCTACGACGCGGCGGACAAGGTCCTCTTTTCGGCTGACGGCTTCGGAAAATTCGGTGCGCTCGATGTCGAGGAGGACTGGGACTGCGAGGCGAGGCGCTACTACTTCGGCATCGTCGGAAAGTACGGCGCTCAGGTCCAGAGGCTGCTGAAGGCTGCGGCCGCTCTCGACATCAGCATCATCTGCCCGCTTCACGGCCCGGTTTTGAAGGAAAACCTTGCCCACTACATCAAACAGTACGACACATGGTCTTCCTACAGACCCGAAACCGAGGGCGTATTCGTTGCGTACGCTTCTATCTACGGCGGGACGAAGGCGGCGGCCGAGCTGCTTGCCGAGCGCCTGAAAGCAAAGGGCTGTCCGAAGGTCGCGATCGCCGACCTCGCCCGCGACGACTGGGCCGAGTGCGTCGAGGATGCCTTCCGCTATGACCGTCTGGTGCTTGCGTCGATGACCTACAACGCCGACATCCTTCCTGTCATGCGCCACTTCATCTGGGCGCTTGCCGAGCGCGGTTATCAGAACCGTCGTGTCGCTTTCATCGAAAACGGCAGCTGGGCTCCTCAGGCGAAAAAGGTGATGGAGGGTATGCTTGCCGGCTGCAAAAACCTGACCTTCGCCGAGTCAAGCGTGACGCTCCGTTCTGCGATGAACGGTGAAAACCGCAACGCTATAGAAAAACTTGCGGACGAGTTCTGCAGATAACGACAGCATGAAGGGCGGTAAACTTTTTGAATTATTCATAACATTCGCCAAAATCGGGCTATTCACGTTCGGCGGCGGCTACGCGATGCTGGCGATCATCGAAAACATCTGCGTCGAGCGGAAACGGTGGATCTCGCCGGACGAGATGGCGCGGCTGACGGTAGTTGCCGAGTCGACTCCCGGGCCGATCGCGATCAACTGCGCGACCTATATCGGCTACCGGATCGCGGGGTTCGCCGGGGCGGTTTTTGCGACTCTAGGTATAGTCCTGCCGTCGTTTGTCATAATTTTTTCGATCTCGCGCTTTCTCGACAACTTCCTCGAGATCGGGATCGTCGCCAGCGCCTTCAGGGGCATACGTCTCGCGATCGGAGTTCTGATCTTCGAGGCTGCGGTGAAAATGATGCGTAAAATCAAGCGGGACGCCATGTCGGTAACGATCCTTGTCATCTCCTTTCTGGTGATGCTCGCGGTCGACCTTTTTGCCTGGAACTTTTCGTCGGTGAGCCTTATGCTTGCCGCCGCATTTGTCAGTCTGACCGTATTTTATCTCAGAAAACGCGGTGCGGGAGGAAGTGAACGTCAATGATATACCTTGAGCTTTTTTTAGGTTTCCTGCGTGTCGGGTGCTTTGCCTTCGGAGGTGCCTACAGTGCCATTCCGCTTATCCGCGACGTAGTGATTTCAGCAGGTTGGCTCACTGATGACGCTCTTACGGACATGATCGCCGTCAGCGAATCGACCCCCGGACCGATAATGATAAACCTTGCGACCTACGTCGGGAGCGTCAAAGGCGGGTTCCTTGGCAGTGCGGTCGCCACGTTTGCCGTTGTACTTCCGTCGTTCGTGATAATCCTGCTCGTGATGGTGATTTTTCGGCGCCTGATGCACGAACCCTGCGTAAAGGCGGTGATAGACGGGCTGATACCCTGCGTCATCGGGATAATTTCGGCAGTCGGAGGCTACATGATGCTCCGCTGCTGCTTTGCGACGGGCACAGACTGGACGCCCGATTTCAAGGCGCTGCTGCTGACGCTTTTTCTGGCTTTTCTGATGTTCGGATCGAAGCCGGTTTTCCGCAGAAAAATGTCGCCGATCACGCTGATTTTGGTTTCCGCGGTCCTGGGAATCGTATTTTACTAGATATAAAACTTGAAAAAGTAGAAAAAGTTACTTAAATATCCACGCTTTTGTAGGTTCACTATTGGAGGGATACATTGAAAAAGAAGCTTTTTACTCTGGTGTTGATGGCGTTGTTCGTACTTCCGGCATACGCGGATACACTTTTCCTTATGAAGCCCGTGGTGAAGGAGATCGACAAATCCGATGCGGATAAAATCACCTCCGCGATCGAATCGGCTGTAACCTCGAACTACAATACGATCACCTACCGTGACCTTTCCAAGGGCAAAATAAACAAGCTCGGAAAGTGCGGCATGAAGGCGGAATGCTGGGTCGAGAAGGCTGAGGACGAGGATTTCCAGTATGTTCTTCTTTCGCTTGTCGCTATGAACGAGGATGAGGAGGTCAAGGTCAGATTTGTTCTCATCAGCCTCGAGGACGAGGATGTAATCGAAGATAATTCAAAGGTTTACGATGATGTCGACTCCGTTTCCGAAAAGCGTTTGAACTCTCAGGTAAAGAAGACCCTTGCATCCGTTGCAGGCAGCCTGAAGGGCAAAAAGAACTCCGAACTCGAAAAGAGGATGAAGAAGGAGGAGGAGCGCGAGGCAAGAGAAGAGGCGGCCCGCAAAAAGAAACTTGAAGAAGAGCGCAAAAAGAGAGAGGCCGAGCTCGAGCGTCAGAAAAGAGAGGAGGAGCGTCTCGAAAAGGAGCGCAAAAGAAAGGAAAAATTGCAGGAAGAGCGCCAGAGAAAGGCTGAAGAGGCTGAACTCGCACGTCTTGAAAAGGAGCGTGAAAGAAGAGAGGCCGAGAAGAAAAAAGAGCGCGCTTCAAAGAAGCAGTCGCTCAAAAACAACGCTGAAAAGCTCGAAAGAGGCAGAGAGCTCGTTCTTGAAATGTGCGCTCAGGGAAAATACAACGCAGCCATCAAGGCTATCGTAAAGGTCAGCGAGACCAAGTGCGAGTGCGAAGAGGACGCGAAGGTCCTTGCGCTCAAAACGCAGCTCCTCAACTTCAACAAGGTCAGAGAGCAGATCCTCAAGGGTGTCGAAGTAAAGGACGCATCGCTCATTCTCGACAACATCGAGGCTGCGAAGGCTCTTGACGAATCGATCGTTCCCGGCGGAACGGAGTTCTCGCAGAAGGTCGACAAGTATGCGGCTGTAGGTTATCTTGCAAGAGGCCGTGAAATGGAGAAGGCCGACAAGTACATCGAGGCGAACGAGGCTTATGAAAAATGCCTTGAGATCGATCCCGACAAGACCGAGTGCAGCGAGTGGATGGATCAGAAGGACAAGGTCGTCAAGAAGATCTATGACAAGGCGGCCGTTATGAAGAACTTCAACCCGACGAAGGCGAAGGAGCTTTTGAGATCGATCCTCAAGCTTGTCACGGCTGAAAACGATTTCTACAAAAAGGCAGAGGCTGATCTCCAGCAGCTTGAATACTAATATCCGGTTTTTCTTGAATTGAAAAATCATCTAAAATCATTTTTCTTAACAGTTTCAATAATTTTTCTGGTCGCTTCGTGCTCGGCTGACAGGTTTCTCGTCTGCGAAAAGGGCGACGGAAAGTGTTCATACCGCGGTCTGTTCCCGGGAGTGATCGAGATCCGTCACGGTACAAAGGCGGCAGAATTTTATGCTCTGACAGATGACGGGCTCGAGAAGATCAGGGTCTCCGGCGAGGCCGGTATCCCGGTCGCGTACGACAGAACTCGGGGTTACCTTGCGCTGAGCCAGATGGTCGATGACAGCTATACGCTTTCGATCCTAGACGTGAAAAAGGGCAGACAGCGCGGAGAGACCTCTCTGCCGCCGGAATCGCTGCCGCCGAAGGGTGTATTCTGCGGGGATTTTCTCTACATAGTTTCGCTTTACGGCGATGATTTTGAGATCGTTCTCTCAAAAATCTCTCTTTCGGACGCGGCAGACCAGCTGAATTTCAAAATTGCGCCGTCGGATGACGAAAAGTCGTTTTTAAACCGTCCGCTCGATCTTGCGTGCAGCGGGAACAGGCTCTTCCTTGTCGAAATGAACTACCACGTTTCGGCGGCTGAACTCTACGAGATCGATCTGGAAAAGGGTACGCTCAGGTATATGAATTCGATTTTCGAGGATACCGCCAAGTTCGACATCAACGTCGTAAAGGCGCGGATGAACCGGGGAAACCCCTATTTTTACGATGCTTCGAACAATTCGTTTTATGCATGGTCGGAGGGAGGTGCGACGATCGGTCTGGACAGGTACGACGGGATGGGGCAGCCTTCAACTCTGAAAATAGCGGAGAGCGGCGAACTTTTTTTCTCGCCCTACGGATCGAAGGGGGCGCTTTTGTACCTCATTCCGGCGAGAAACGACAAAATAGCGACGAAAGCGAAAATTATGACCCTTTGAACGGTGTTTTTGGTTTTGCAAAACAAAAATTGCCGGCTATATTTCACTGTTTTTTTACCTTTGAGGAGGAATCATGGCTGACATCAGTTACAAAAGTGCCGGAGTTGACATCGTTGAGGGCGCAACGATGGTCGAGAAGATCAAACCGCTTGTAAAAAAGACTATGCGCCCGGAGGTCCTTGCAGGGATCGGAGGCTTTTCTTCACTGGTTTCTATCCCTGAATATATAAAGGAACCGGTTTTGGTCAGCGGCACTGACGGTGTCGGGACAAAGCTGAAATTCGCTTTTCTGTCTGGAATCCATGACACGATCGGTATCGATCTGGTCGCAATGTGCGTCAACGACGTCATCGTAGGCGGCGCGGAACCGCTCTTTTTCCTCGACTATTTTGCAACCGGAAAGCTCAGCAGCGATGTCGGCGCGAAGGTCGTTTCAGGCATTGCCGAGGGTTGCAGGCAGGCCGGATGCGCGCTTGTCGGCGGTGAGACTGCGGAGATGCCCGGCTTCTATTCTGAGGGCGAATACGATCTGGCCGGTTTCAGCGTCGGTGTCGTCGATAAAAGCAGGATCATCGACGGATCGAAAATCAAAGAGGGCGACGTGATCCTGGGGATCCCCTCGACAGGTGTCCACTCGAACGGCTATTCTCTCGTCAGAAAGATCGTTTTCGATAAGATGGGACTCAAAATCGACGACAGGATCGATGATCTGGACTGCACCGTCGCCGAGGCGTTTTTAGTCCCGACCAAGATCTATGTTAAGCAAGTGCTTGAATATATTAAAAAATTTGATATTCACGGAATGGTCCACATCACGGGCGGCGGATTCTACGAAAACATCCCGAGAGTTATTCCCGAGGGGCTCGGAGCTCAGATCGACGGCGACTTCAAAGTCCTTCCGGTGTTCAAGTGGCTCAAGAAGTGTGCTTCGCTCAGCGAAAGAGAGATGTTCACGACCTTCAACTGCGGGATCGGCTATATGTTCATCCTGCCGCGCAGCGATGCCGACGGGCTTCTTAAGATTTCGGACTGCGTCGAGGTCGGCAGAATTGTGAAAAACGGCACTGACGAGCGCGTGGTCATTACAAAATCCTATTTTTAATCCCGATTTATTTCCAAAAATTGATTTCTGAAAAAAAAAGACTATTCTCCCACGTTTTTTTAGGAGGGTGTTATGGCAAGAGTTACAGTCGAAGATTGTCTTAAACAGGTTCCGAACAGAATGGAACTCATCATTCTCGCTGCAAAGCGCACGAGACAGCTTCTCGACAAGGAGAATAATCCGGTCGGAGCGCTGATCAGCAACGATCAGGGCAACAAAGAGCCGGTTGTCGCGCTTCGCGAGATCAGCGCCGGCAAAATTTACCTCAAGCAGGTAGACGGCGTTAAATCCAGAAAGACCTTCCGCCGCAGAAGAAGGATCTCCAGATACATCCGCGGAGAAAACGAAGACTAATTATGCCTGTTTTCCCCGGTTTCAACACAAATATCACGCCGGACGGGGTCAGTTATCATATCCAGACTCAGGTAAATTCGACCGAAAGCGGCAATCGTATCGTCACTTTGGTCTATGTCGCGTCGAGCGGTGAGGTCTGCTACTCGAAAACCTCCGAGCTTTCGGATGCCGATTCAGCATCACGCGAGGCTGCGGTAGCCGTCATCGAAAAACAGCATGACGACGTGATCTCTTTTTTTCTTTCCAAACACAAAAAAACGGCAAAAACCAGACCAAGGAACAAAAACGTCGATTTCTGTTCGATGTATTCCAAGCCGGAGTTCCGCGGAAAGATCAATCTCGAGGGAGATTTTCTGAGTTCGATCCTCGGCCGCTGATACGGCTTTCACCGCTTTTTTTCAGCAACATAATAATAAAGGTTCTTTTTATACGAAAAATTTTGACTGTTAGTGTGAAATTTGGTAAAACCCAGCGCATTTTTCGCTGAATTGGTAGACTGGACAACTTTTTAATAGGTAGAGAGATGAAAGTTTTCACAAAATTGCTTGTTACGCTTTTGGTAATCTGCATTGTTTTTCCTGCTTATTCCCAGGAGGAACCTCAACCACAAGCCGGTGTCAACCTCAAGGTCGGAGAGAATTTTTACTTTGAGGGCAACATCAACGACAGTGCCAACGATGACAAAGAGGAATCCATGGCCGAGATCCAGAAGACTCCTTTTTACAAATCGACATGGTTCATCACCACTTGTGCTATAATCGTAGTTGCCGGCGCTGCTGTCGGTATTTATTTCGGCACGAGAACGGAAGAGCCTAACGGAAAGACTGTCGAGTGGGACAACAAGTAATAACAGCCGACAATTTGGAGGGTTTAATGAAAAAAATGCTTTTTCTGTCGCTGGCTTTTTCAGTGCTTTTCGCACTGGTTTCATGCGATTCCGGCAACACCGGTGATTTCAGGATTTCGCTGAAGCTGCCGACCGACAACGGCGTTTGTCAGGGATTCGAGTATGATGAAGATATGGAAGAGGATTACACCTACTGCATCAACAGGACTGATCAGGTCCTTCTTTCGATTTACTCGAAGTCCGAAATCAACGAGGATTACGTTTATGCTGACCGTAAGCTCATCAGAGTCGACAGCAACAAAAACGGAAAAGAGGAGTTCACCAGATCTCTCAAAAAAGGAACCTTTTACCGTTTCTTTGTTGAGGTCACCAACGCAAACGAAAAGCTCAAAATGACGGGCGGCGTTGACGGCATCTATTATGATGATTCCAAAAACTATTCAGTAGATATTTTCCTTTCGGCCGTAGGCGATTTCACGAGAGTCGTTAGAGACAGGACGAATCCGGACGGTACCGCGCTCGAATCCTACATCGATACGGATGGCGCAAAGGGTTCTGCTGCCGCTACTTTGAAGAACGGTGATGTCTTTATGGCCGGCGGATATCTCTTTGACTACGAAGAGATTTCTCAGAAGGCGATGATTTTCGATATGGCCAAGCTCAGCAGCAAAGAGGTCAAAAAACTTCCTATGCCCCTTATGGATTTTGTTGCGTCATTCGTTGATGACGGTACCGAAAAGGGAAAGGTCGTTGTCGGTCTCGGCAGAACCGGAGATGGTACGACCGTCAGCCAGCTTTGGTACTACGACCCGGAGAAAGACGTCTACAATCTGCTTCCCGATATGGGCGTCGCAGTCGAAAAGGCTAAGGCCATCACGATCGACGGAGCAGCTTATATCGTAGGCGGCTGCGATTCGAACGGAAACGGTACGACAGGCGTTTACAAAGTATCCTTTGCGAACGGAGTTCCGAGTGTCGAGCCCTTTGCAAATCTTAAAGTCGGTCGCTGCAACCATGCGCTTGCCGATATTTCTGATGTCGAGATCGATGAAAACGGCGTAAAGACCGTTACTCCGAAGTTTGTTGTCGTCGGCGGTTCGATCGATTCCAAGAACGAGGGCGCTGAGACACCTGTAACCGGTGAAAACTTCATCGAGATCGTAAGCGCTGACAAGGTCGAGCCTCTTTCGTTCTCATCGAGAAACGGCGGAGATGACTCCAACCTTATGAAGACAGGCATCATCGCTCCTTCCGCAACTGCGATCACCATGGATGACAGAGAGGAGAGCGAGATCGTTATCGCTGTTGCCGGCGGATATCTTCGTGACGGTGATACGGAAGAGGAGTACAACTGGGTCGCTAACCCGAGTCTGGTCGTTTTCAGCAGGAACAGCGGCGCAACGAAGAAAAACTACAAGAAGGATGAAGTAGATACCGGTGATGATGATCCGGCTGATACGGGTGACGATGATCCGGCTGATACCGGTGATGTCGAACCGGCAGATACGGGCGATGATGATCCGGCTGATACCGGTGATACCGGTGATACTGAGCCGACGGATACCGGCGATACCGGTGATACCGAACCGGCTGATACCGGCGACTCTGATCCTGCAGATACCGGCGATACCGGTGAAACTCCGGCTCCCGCTTCCAGCACGGCATGGGTTTATGATGTCAACTCTTCTCCGAAATCGTGTGCAAGACCGTCGATGGCCGTCCTCGGTTCGGAAGAGAAGAGCACCTTCAAGTATGCTGCAGTAAACTGCGGAACCTCTAAACTTGAAAGAGACAAGAGATCGATTTCAAATCAGGTAATCTATGTTCTTCAGATCAAGAGAGTTAAAGATTCCGACCTTGGTGTCGAGGTCTTCTCGTCATCGGTTAAGGATACGCTGATGGAAGGAAACGTTGACGGCGAGAGCGATGCTCGTATGGCTGACGGTCCGATCGTTTCAAATGGTCTCGGTCAGGTTTACGCGCTCGGCGGAAAGTATGTTTACCTTGTAGGCAGCTACGCTATTCCGTAGGTTCTTTGTCCATTTTTTATGAACGGGGGGCAACCCCCGTTTTTTTTTGCTTTCCGGAGGAGCTTTGAAGAAATTTTTCATACAGACTTTCGGCTGTCAGATGAACGTTTACGACAGCGAGCGTGTCGCTGTAATGCTGAAAAAGGCGGGCTGGGAGTACACTGAAGATCCCGAAAAGGCTGATCTTATCATTATCAACACATGCAGCGTCCGCGAAAAGCCTCTTCTCAAGGTCTTCAGCTGCACCGGACGTTTTCTGCCTTTAAGAAAGCGCAAAGGCGTCAGGATTTTCGTTATGGGGTGCGTCGCCCAGCAGCTGAAAGAGCAGGTCATCGAGAAGGCGCCCTACGTTGACGGTGTCTTCGGTCCCGGTTCGGAAGATCAGATCCCTCTCGCGGCTGAGGGCGAAATCTTTCCGTATATCGCGACGGCGAGCGAGTCGCTTCTTCGGGAGGAGATATTTCCAGAATCGTCCCGCGGAGCCTTTTTCGAGCCTTACTCCGCCTGTGTCACGATCATGCACGGCTGCAACAACTTCTGCAGCTACTGTATCGTTCCCTTCGTCCGCGGCCGCGAGGTCAGCAGGACGGCGGCGGCTGTCATTGACGAGGTCAGGGTCCTGGTCGGGAACGGCGTAAAGGATGTCACGCTTTTGGGGCAGAACGTCAACAGCTACCGCGACCCTGAGACGGGAAGCGACTTCGCCTCTCTTCTGGAGCGGATCTCATCCGAGACGGGCGTCGAAAGGCTTCGTTTCATCACGAGCCATCCGAAAGATTTCGGAGAGCGGCTTGCAAAGGCGTTCCACGACATACCTAACCTTATGCCATATCTGCATCTGCCGGCTCAGTCCGGAAACAACAGGATCTTAGGTGAGATGAACCGTCGTTATACGGTTGAAAACTATCTCGAAAAGATGGAACTTGCCCGCAGATACTGTCCAGATATAGCGCTCAGCAGTGACTTCATCGTCGGTTTCCCAGGCGAGACCCGTGCCGAGTTCGAGGATACGATGAAGCTTGTCGACCGCGTCTGCTACGACTCGATTTTTGCCTTCAACTACTCGGTCAGACCCTTCACGAAGGCGTCAAAGATGGCCGATGACGTCCCCGAAGAGGAAAAATTCGACCGCCTTAACACTCTGCTTGACCTTCAGCGTTCGAAGATCAAGGATGTGAGAGGACGCTATCTCGGCCGGACCATAGGCGTTCTGGTCGAATCCGAAAGTCCGCGGGGCGGTACGCTGATGGGGCGCAGCGAGCACAATCTCGTGACGCACATCGTTAACTCGGAACCCGGAGATATCGGTAAAATTGTAAAGGTCAGGGTTACTGAGATCCTGGAGAACACTCTTCGCGGCGAAAAGATAAAAGATCAATAAATTCAATCGTCTACTGATACGATCTTCGGGTCGGGCAACCTGATGTCAAGGATTTTCTCAAGGCTGAAGCCGTTTTTTCTAAGCAGTATCTCGTAATCTTTGTTTTTTCTGCGGCTCTCCTCTGCGAACGGGCGGTACTGACTGAAATCCTTTTCCGTCATTCCGGAAAGTCCGGGGCAGTTCTGCTTCAGGAAGTTTCTCCACTTTTTGTTCGTGAAGAATTCGATCACGAACGGAGTGCTCCTGCACTGAAAAGGCTTGAAGGCGTGGATGGAACAGCGCTTTTCGCGGTTGAAGATACAGGTGTCGCCCTCTTTTTTCAGTATGAGATAGGGCATGTAGGAAAACTCGAAAACGTCATCGCTGTACTCGAGAAGGATAAAGTCTGTGTACTTCGAAACGAAGTCCTGAAGCGGCATCGAGAAGTTTTTTGCAAGCTCGACGACATCCTCAGGAAAGAGAAAAACCGATCCCTCCCCGGAGCAGCAGCCTCCGCAGACCCTGCATGTGAAACTGTTCATTTTGTTGCCTCCGAAAGCGTGTCGATGAAGAAACCGGCGGCTCTTGCCGTATTCTGGAGAGTGGCTGTTTTGCCGCTGAGTGATGTCCTGACTCCGCCCTGCGACTTGATTTTAGCCTTCGGATCTCCCCATTTCCTGAGGTCGTCGTCGGTCACGATCAGATAGCGGATATAGGTACCGGCTGAGTCGGCATCAAGTTTCGTATAGCCCTGCGCAGCAGCCTTTGCGAGCCCTGATGAGACCAGCAGCGATAGGGTGAAATCGGGTGTCTGGCGCTTCGGATCCTGCGTGAACGTGCCGAGATAAAAGCTGAATCTGCGGTGATCGAATTGATGATTTTTAAGAAAATCGGATTGCTTTTGGTAAAAATCCTTAACTTTTTCAAACTCCGCTGTGCCTTTATTCAGCCTGAGCGCCGCGAAGTGCCCGATAAATCTGAGTCTTTCCTCCGTGTTCAGCCTGTCGTAGCCTGAAATCGCGAGGTCGATGAGTTCTGAAAGTGTTTTGCCTTTGCCGGATTTCGTGCAGAGCCTGAAGGCCTCAAGGAATATCCCTGCGTAGACCGGTTTCTGGGAGATCAGCTCCAGGACAGCCTCGTCGCCGCCTAAAAGCCCGTTATAAATCTTTGAAAGTTCCTCAGAGCTGGAGCTGCCTGAGATGGAGTCCACTGCGATCAGGTAGGCAGCGGCAGCCGTTTTGTCCCCGTCCAGTCTGCTTTCGGCGTATTTCAAAGCCCGCAGCGCGGAAGCTTTCAGTTCGACGTCTTTAAGAATCTCCGAGGCCCTTATCATCGCTTCCGCAGCCTGAGAGAGCGCTGTCAGAGAGAGTTGCCCGCCGCCCGCTTCAGCCGACTTTATGTCCAGTTCTGCCGGCAGAGATCCGTCGGGTTCCTGCGAATTTTTGAGGTGCTTCGCAATATGTCTGAGTGCGAGCATCGGCGACATTCCGCCCTTTTCTAAAGCCGCAGGCCCTTGGAACGGTATTCCTTCAAAAAATTGAAAGGTCCTGTAAAACCAGATTGTTGCAAGTTCGTTTGTATACTCTTCCTTTTCCAGTCCGTACTGGCGTCCCTTTCTGTCGAGAACAGCGAGAGGCTTGTTCGAGTATTCCCACGGGAGGACCCTGAGCTTTGCGCCGCGGGACTTGATATAAAGCCCGTCTACAAGCGGCTGCGGGAGCTGATTCAGGTGATCCGGCGTCTTGTCTTCGAGGTAGGCATACTCGGAATGGAAGTAGAGCATGAGCTTTAGACTTTGAAGATCCAGCTGCTTTATTTTGGCGATCTCTCCGAATAATTCAGGCAGGTTGTCCGCGATCTGATGAAGCGAAGTCTCATCGTAGGATGCCGTGATCACCGGCTCTCCTGACGAGTTGTACATCGCTGCGGTGAGAGTCAGCCTTGAATCCTGGATTTTTTCGGGTCTTTTGCCGCGGAATGAGTCGAGGATGAATTTCGCCTCGCTTTCGAAGTTTGAAGTTCTCTGCTTCAGCAGGATCCCGGCTTTACCCGAAAAGAGGTAGTCAAAGTTCCTGAGGTATGCGAATTTTCTGAGAGATCCGGCAAAATCAGAGTCTCCGTCCGTCACTAAAACGCACTCGCTTCCGATTTTTTTGAGCTCGGCCTCACTTTCCGGGGCCTTGCCGGTTCTTGTCAGCGACGCACACTTTTCGGATACGATCCTGTCAAGCATCGACGCGGGTTTCGCGAGTTCCTGTACGATCACGACTATAATGAATAAGACTGTCGCGGCGGCAATCGCGACTGAAACGAATTTGATCAGTTTTTCACTTGTTACCATCACAATCCCTCAAAAATCAGTGCCGAATTGTACAGAATTAATAAAAAAAGTAACGAATTTGGCAAGATGTGAAATCATTCGGTGTTTTTATCTCCTGACGGATTTTCACTTTCGTCGTAGTCTATTCCGTCCGTAAAGGTCTCGAGCGCCTCTTTTATTGTCTCGCCGATATCGTCGCTGTAGCCGCTGAGTGCCGCGAAAGGTGCGAACTGCGCCGCCCGGCTGTTGAGCGGCATCTGCGGATGTTTCGCCGAGACGTGGTGCGGAAGATTTATTATTTTTGCGTATCTTTCGTCCATTTTTATGCCTTGTGACCGCCGAGCTGGCCGTTTCGCTCGATCGTCGTGGCCCCCTCCTCAAAATTCATCGCCTTGAGTGCTGCGTTTTTGCCGTACTTTTTTTGTATGTCGAGTATCGCGTGCTGACGTCTTCGTTCCCGCTGAAGGTTCGACTCTTCCGATCCGTATCTGATCGGTTCGTTGTTCAGCAGTTCAAGAAGGTCGGTCTGTTCGATTAGGTCGCTGCTGCCTGTTTCGTCTTCGTGCTTTATGCGGTTCGCGATGACGTAGATGCGGCGGATGAGGAGCCCGGGATCCGCGATCCGTTCGTACAGTTCTGTTACCGCCTCGAGAATCAGTTCGGTCGATGACGTCTTCTGACGGAGGTTGATCGAGCCGTGCGCCGATTTGGGGACTCTGCGGCCGTACCAGTCGGTTGCTGTCTCCCCGTCGAACTTTTTCAGATTCTCAGGATCAGTGATGTTTTCGATGTCGTAGCCTATCGAAAGCACCATCTGGTCGGTAACGAAGCGCTTTGAGACCAGCTCCAGAACGAGCAGGTCCGTCATCTCCCGGACGATCAGTCTGGCGTGCTCGAAGTCGTAAGGCTTCGGGAGGACCTGCCCAGAACTGAGGCTCTTCGCCTCGCTCCGGTAGCCCTTGATCGCCGCCATCGTACAGGGTTCCCAGCCCCACGCGTGGTCGATAAGCAGTTCCGCGTTGACTCCGAAGAGCCTGTAAAACAGTTCTTCACGGTTTATCGACACGAGCGCGATATCGCCCATCGTGCGGATCCCGTGCTTCTCGAGCTTGTCCGCGATCCCGCGGCCGACCCGCCAGAAATCGGTGAGGGGAGTATGCTCCCAAAGCTTTTCACGGTAACTTTGTTCATCGAGCTCGGCGATCCTGACTCCGTCACTGTCCGGTTCGACATGCTTCGCGACGATATCCATCGCCACTTTGCTGAGATAGAGGTTCGTGCCGATCCCGGCCGTTGCCGTGATCCCGGTCTCCTTCAGCACCTCCCTGATGAGCTTTACGGCGAACTGGTGCGCGGAGAGCTTGTAGACGTGAAGATACTGAGTCGCGTCGATAAAAACTTCGTCTACGGAGTATGCGTGGATGTCTTCAGGCGCGACATAGCGCAGATATATCCGGTAGATCTGCATACTTTTGCTTTTGTAGAGCGCCATACGCGGTGTCGCGATCAGAAAATCGAGCTCGAGCGAGGGGTCCCCTTTCAGCTCGCCGGCGGAATGCGATTTGCCTGAAAATCTGCCGTTCGGGACGGTGGCTCTGCGTTCCGCGTTGACTTCGGCTACGCGCCGGTTGACTTCGAAAAGCCTTGCCCTGCCTGCGATTTTATAAGCCTTCAGCGAAGGAGTCACCGCCAGACAGATCGTCTTTTCGGTCCTTCCGGCATCGGCGACCACGAGGTTCGTGTCAAGAGGATCAAGACCGCGTTCAACGCACTCGACCGAGGCAAAAAACGACTTTAAGTCGATGGCGATGAAGCTCTTTCCGGACATTTGCTGTCAGGCTGATTTTAGAAAACCACGCCGATGTAGACGTTTAGGAAGTGGTAGAAGTATGTGTCGTGCTCTTCGGTGTCAAGACCTGAAAGCGGAACGCCGAACTGGTATCTTGTGCCGAGACGGAAGCCGCTTTTGTTGGCGTAGTCGATTCCGATGTAAGGTTCGACAGCGTTCGGAAGCCCTTTGCCTCCGAGCGAATTGTTCTTTTTCAGAGCCATCGAGTAGGTCAGACCGAGGTAACCCTTGAGGTCGTCGATAAAGAAGTAATCAGCCTCGAGGCTTGCGTAGTAGCCGGCCGTGAATCTGCCGAGGAACTGGTTCCAGAGCGCCGAGTTGAAGTTGTAATCCTTGTTGAAGCGGAAGTTTTCGACTGTTCTGTCGGAGTTTACCGCCGAGTTCTTGACTGCGATACCCGGCATGTTCCAGGAGTCTCCCTGAACGTTGTCGGCATCGTCGGGAGATGCCAGACCGGTGAGGAATGACATGTGGAACTTTCTCGGGATTATGCGGTAGACCATATCGATCGCAAAGCCGACCTGCATCGTCTTGACGCTCTTTTCCTTGCCGTCGTCCATCAGGATCTTGCCGATCGAGCCGGTCATAAACGCAAGTTCCGTCTGAAACGAGAAGTTTCTGAGGTGCAGCTTGAACCATGCGTCGAGTTTCCAGAGCTTTGCGCTCTGACTTGTGTAGGCGTAGATCTTGTCCGGATCGATGAGGTGGTCGCCCGTCGGGTCCACCGTTTTGTCCTCCTCCTTCCAAGTACCGGAGCTGCTGTTCTTCCACGAGAACATAACCATTGCGCCTGCTTCGATGACGGTCTTGTCGTTCATCAGTTTGTTCATCAGGATCGCCGGATCGTCCTCCTGCATCGTGAACATGAGGCTTACGTTGAAACCGTCGTCCTTCTGGGATGCGTCGATAAGATAGTCGTGGAATTTATCGAGCATTCCGGTCGAAGCAAGGTCGAACGCCGGGATGATCTTGAACTTGAATACCGGGATAGTGAGCTGGATCCTGTCGAGATAGTTGCCTGAGGACTGCGTGTTGAAGCGGTTCCCCTCGTTGTAGAGGATCCCGAGGCCCCAGTGGAACGGCATCCTTCCGATCTTGAGCTCTCCGATAGGCGTGTCGAAAACGCCCCAGAGCCCCTCGAAAATTATGCTTGCAGAGGTCGCGAGCTGCGCATCACGGAGGAGTCCGTTGGTTTTTCTGTCGATCTCGTAGTTGTCAGCGCCAAGAGCGGTATTTCCGAAGATCGAAAGCTTCGTGTGGATCTCGATGATCTCGGCTATGTTGATGACGGGTTCGAGGTGCAGCTTCAGCCACGCCCAATTGAGGACGCGCTCGTTCGAGGACTTCAGCACCTTTTCGCCGGTCGTCTCGTCGGTCGTTACGTTGTTGATGGTGTTGCGTGAAGCCAGATACGGGTTGTTGCCGCTCAGCATCATGTTGTAGGTGAAGTTGTTCGCGACTCCGAAGTATCCGTAGAGCTCGAAGTACTTCAGCGGCTGGCCTGATTTCGTTTTGATGAGGACGCCGTTAGCCTGTTTCTCTTCATCCTTTTTGCCGTTTACCTCAGAGGCCATCTCCGGCCCGGATTCGTCCGCGGGCTCTTCTTCAGCCTCTGCCTGTTCTTCGTTCGCTGAGTCAGGTCCTGCTTCGGCTGCCGGAGCGGCTTCCGGTTGTCCTGGCTCTTCAGCCGCAGGTTGTGATTCATTCTGCTGAGGCTCGTTCGCCGCGGTCGGCTGAGTCTCGGCGCCTTGTGCTTCTGCCGGATTCCCCTCCGCAGCACCGGAAGCGGCTTCCTGCGCGGTTACCGTCAGGCACAGCAGAAGGAGAAGTGCCGAAAAAAATAATCTTTTGAACATGAAAAAACCTATTTCTTTGTTATATCTTCAAGTGTTACGATCCTGATGTTGTTTTCGATGAGGATCTCCTCAGTCGCCGACATATCCCAGGTCTTGATCGCGATATATGCCGATTTCCTTCCGTAGGAGAGGGTGTAAATATAGTCGATGTTGATGTTGTTTTCGCTTAAAAGCCTAGTTATTTCAAGCAGTTCGCCCGGCTTATCCTCGAGATCGACGATTATCACCTTGACTATGTTGTGGGAAAGCTCCATTTTCTTCAGAAGTTCGTGCGTCTTCTGGGTGTCGCTGACGATAAGTCTGAGTTCGCCGAACGCCGCGGTTTCGTTGATCGTAAGACCGAGGATGTTGATCTCGCCGTTGCAGATCGTCTCGAGGATCTTCTTCAACACGCCGGGTTCGTTTCTCAAAAGCACTGAAATCTGTTCAACTCGCATTCACTCCTCCTACTAAATAGACTGAACGAGATAGTATAAAAAAAGCAGTTGTCAAAAATTATAGTGAAAAGCTCTTTTTTTTCGATAATATTTTTTCCGATTTGTGCATAGTCCGCCGCAATCGGCGTTTTTTTTGAAAAAGTGAGGTAAAAATGGAAGTCAGAGACGATGATAAGTGCTTCGTTTGCGGGAAAAACAACCCGGACGGTCTTCACCTTGTGATAAACCGCGATGAAAAGTCTCTCAGCGCGTGGGCTGAGATCGCGGTCCCGGACAAATTCTGCGGCTGGACGGGCATAGCCCACGGCGGGATCCTCACGACTCTGCTCGACGAGGTCATGGCGTTCGCGACCTTTACTCACGACCAGCGCGGTGTTACCGGCGAGATCAGCGCAAGATTCGAAAAACCCGTTATGTGCGGAAAAACGATACGGATCGAGGGACATGTAGTCTCTACGAGCGGAAGAGTCTCGCAGACAGAGGGTGTGATCCTTGTCGACGGTGCGGTCCATGTCAGGGGAACCGCAAAAATGGTTGCTCTGAAAACTGAATAACTGTCTGATTTTATTGTTCGTCTAGCGGAAGGAACCCGCGTCCGTAAACCTGATTCGTATCGAAAACCGAGATGAATGCGTCTGAATCTACATCCTTTACGAAATCCTGAAGAGCCGAGAGCTCGCGGCGGCTGACTGCGGTGTAGATGACCTTCTTGTCATCGCTTTTGTACATTCCCTGAGCGTAGAAGAACGTTCCTCCGCGTCTGAGTTTCTTGATAACGAAATCGCGGATGAGGTCATACTTCGAAGAGACGATGAAGACCGCCTTTCTGTTGTTGCCGCCGAGAAGGATACCGTCGAGTACCTTGCCCGTGATGAAGATCGTTATGAAGGCGTAGATGGCGAGCGAGAAGTTTTTGAAAGCGATAACACCGACGGATACGACCAGCGAATCGAGGAAGATAAGCAGCTGACCGACCGGATATCTCGTATATTTGTGGATCACCTGCGCGATGATGTCACTTCCGCCCGTTGTCGCCTTTGCCTTGAAGATGAGCGCAAGTCCTGCGCCGATGAGGATGCCGGCGACGATGCTCGCAAGGAGCGGATCGTCAAGCGGCGAGCCTTTGACGGCGGAATCGCTGAAGATCTCCAGACTGTTGAAAAAATCCATGCAGAAGGATGTCAGGATCGTGCCGATGAATGTCTTTACGCCGAATTTCGGACCCAGGATCCACATCCCCATGATGAAAAGCGGGATGTTGAAGCAGAGACCGACGGTTCCTGTCGGGAAACCCCAGAGATGGTGAAAGACGATCGCCGTGCCGTATACACCGCCCGGAACTATTTTGTGCGGATCCGCAAAAAACGAGTAGCCTGAAGACATGATGATCGCGCCGACGATTATCAAAGCGTATGATTTAAACCATCTCAGAGAGAAAAGTTTGTCGAGGAAAACCCTGTTTTTGTCGAAGAAAAACATAAAAAACTCCACCTATCAAAAATCAAGCGGCGGGGAATTATGCACATTTCAAAATAAAGTCAAGTTTTTTTGAGAGCACGGCGGCTGTTCGATGCTGTTTGTCTGATTTTTCGGGCTTAATTTCCGCCTTTTGGGATTTTTTACACAAAAACTCATTGCTGACTTGAACGTACTTGTCTAACTGCTGAAATTTATTGTTTTTTTTTTTTTTTTTGGTTGTTGCAATTCATCTGTTTTAGGATAAAATATCCACGTATTTTATGTATTTATAGGAGGCAAACCATGACTAAAAAATTACTTTTGACACTTGTTTCCGCTCTTTTTCTTGTTTTCATGCTTACCGGCTGCGGTGACAAAAAAGACGACACGACCGATACTGGCGACACGGCCGCTGACGCAGACAACACCGATACCGGCGACACAGGAAATGATACAGACGCAGACAACACCGATACCGGCGACACAGGAAATGATACAGACGCAGACAACTCGGATACGGACGAAGTGGAACCGGATAGTGTCACAAAAGAGGGATGTACGACCAAATCGTCTTACGGCTCGCATTCTTTAAAAAAGGATCTAAGCAGCGCCTGTATCCATGCTATCGCGGAAGCTCTTTATCCTGAATGCGGATGGCAGAACAGCGAGGAAAGCACAAGCTCACACATCGCATTTTTGCAGCGGCTTGATGTCTCTTTCAGCGAAGAATGCAAGGATATAAATGATGAAAACAAATCTGTGAAATGTCCTGATTTTGTTCCTAAATCTTTAAAACTTACGAAACTTGACGGGTGCAATGTATACAGCATCGATCCTGACACAGCCTGCATTGCTCCGTGCGCCGACCTCTATTTCTTGACAGACAATGACACCTTCAAGACAGTTTATGCAGGCTCTGGATACATTTATGATGATTTCCATAACTTTATAAAATCATCGGGCGAAGGCGGTGTTTCTCTTGAATCGATATATGAGATCGGCACAAACGAAGCTTTCTTCACATGGATTGAAAAGGCAGGAGACGGTACGAAAACCGAGAAAAAAATATCTGTTGAAATGGAGATAACAGACCCGGATAAATGCAAGGACAGCGAAGGAAGACAATATTACGAAGGCGATTTGATTCCTGAAAAATGCGGGATCATGGTCTGTGAAGAGAAAGGCTGGGCAGTCTATAACAATCATAGACTTGAATGTACCGGCTGTGATCCTGCAACATCTGGCACAAGGAATTGGAAATGCTCTGATGAGACTACCATACTCGAATGGTGCACATGCGAGAAAAACGAGGACTCCAGTGAAGGCAGTTACGGAAAATGGAGCTGCATCGATAGAATCGATCTCCAGTGTCCTCCTAGAGTTGAGGAATGTGAAGACAGCGAAGGCAGAAAATACCAGAGAGAAGAGAGAATTGCCCTGGAATGTGATGAAGTATACTGCACAGCAGCCGGCTGGCGTCCGACAGGCGATCCTTTGTTATGTGATGTTTCATGCCCGGATTCTATCGGAGAAAAAGTGAGCTGGCGATGCAATGACGGAGTTAGCGAAGTGGACTGGTGCGAATGTGTGCCAGACGAGGAAACTGGCGGGAAGTGGATCTGCCCCGACAGAGTCGACCTAAACTGCCCAACCAACTAATTGCAAGGAGGCAACCCATGACTAAGAAAATCTTGATTTTGGTCGCAATGATGCTTGCGGCGACAACACTTTTTGCCGAAACAGTAACTTGTGAATCAAAGATGGGAAAATGTATTTACGAACTTTCTGCTGATTTATTTTGGCAAGACTGCACCTGCCGTGACGGCAGTTATTCCAGAGTCGGTGGTTCAGACTTGCAGCCTCTGCCGTCAGAAGAAGAATGCTATGCCCGTCTTGATACAGAATGCAAAGATGCAGGATTCAAGTGTGAAAACGAGGCAGGAGAATGTGTAATAGCACAAAACGGCGAATACATTTGCCAGTGCCTTGGCGTCTGGTCGGCAAACGGTGCTGTAGAAGGAATGTTTAAAGGAACGATGGAATTCAATGAAGAAACAAGTGAGAAAGAAAACTGCGACAAACTTGTCGAAATATGCGGAACAGAACCTGCAACGGTAAGAGATGTTTGCGAAGATCAAGAAATTTTGAATGAATGTATCACTTACATCAAACCTGTCAACACCTGCTATGGCCGGCAGTGGCCGGATGAAGATATAGAAACGATTCTTGATCATCAGGCATATAATCCTGGAACAGTATATGGCAAGATCTCTAATTGTTGCCAGTGGGGAGAAGACAATGACCTAAAAGAATGGCGAACCAAATGGGAATGTCTTGACAGCTGCACAGAGGAAGACTGCTGCAAAGCCTGCGGTTTTTATTTTGATGAAGGAGTTGTTTCCTCGGAAGAGGGCAGTGCCGAAGATGCAGATGCGGCAAATACAGAAGTTCCGACCGACGGTGCAGCCCCGGAAGACACTGCTGACGGCGATTCCTCAGCTCCTGCAGAAAACAAAGAAGAAAGCAAATCAGACGGCTGTTCGCTGCTGTTTATTTAATATTGAAAATGGAGGCGGATCATGACTAAGAAACTATTTTTCTTTGTTATTTCAGCGGCTTTTATGTTTTTAAGCTGCGGAGGCAGCGACAACGGTTCTGAAAACGGGACTGATTCTGAAAACGGAAACGGTTTCAAAGCTGTTGATGTCGGAGAATGCCGTCATGTAGAACCGGCTTTTGCTTTGAGGGACAGAATTTATACGGAAAATGAAGACTACTATTCCTGCAACGAGTATGTCGAAGTTACTGAAACAAAAGACAAAACCATTAAATTCAACTGGTTCGGCGAGATGCACTGCGGTTATGACTGGGAATACGGCTACGAAGTTGAAGGAATCGAGGAAAATGTTCTCAAAGTCAGCATTCTGGAACGCGATACAGATCTTGATCTGGCTGCAGGATGTGACGATTGCTGTTATCTTATGCCGATAGAATACACCGCTTCGACCGCCGAAGAGATCGAATCTATCAAAGCGATCGAAATCAATTATGAAGGCAAAAACCACAAAGCTCACTTCGAGATAAAGTAAGACCATTGGAGGCAAACCATGGCTAAAAAAATTTTTTTGACACTTATTTCAGCTGTTTTTCTTGTTTTCATGCTCGCCGGCTGCGGTGACAAAAAAGACGACACGACCGATACTGGCGACACGGCTGCTGACACAGACAACACCGATACCGGCGATACCGCAACGACTCTTGACGAAGATGCGACTGATACCGGAGACATAGAAACTGCTACTGACGAGGACAATACAGACATAGGAACTGTCACTCAGGATGGATGCACTATAAAATCATCCTTCGGAACACATTCTGCGAAAAGGGATCTTACCGAAACCTGCATCAAAGAGCTTGCCAAAGCTGAAGCGGCACACTGTAGCTGGGATCGTAGAAATGAAAATGCAACGGCTCAGCAACTCGCTCTCTTGCTGAGACTTGAAATCACTTTCGGCAAAGAGTGCAAAGACAAAAACAATGAAGAGCAAACCGTGGATTGCCCTGATTTTATTCCGGAATCTTTGAGCCTCACAAAACTTACTGGATGCGATGTATATAGTATAGACCCGAACTCTTTATGCCTGGCTCCATGCGCGGATTTCTATTTTTCAACAAACGACACCATTTTCCATACGGTTTATCTCGGTGACGAATACGGAGAATACCCCTTCATAAAATCATCGGACTCAATCAAAGAGGCGTCACTTCTTGCTTATTATACGTTAAGTGATCATGCACTTTTTAGCTGGTCAGAAACAGCTGAAGACGGCAGCAACATCGAAAATGGGGTTTGGGTCAAGATGACGATCGTTGATCCGAACGCACCAGAGGAAGAACCCGCTCCCGATACAGATATCGTTCCCGACGAAGACGAAGAGATCGAGATCATTGACGGATAAAAATCCAGCGGCTGTTCGATGCTGTTCGTCTGATTTTTCGGGCTTAATTTCCGCCTTTTGGGATTTTTTACACAAAAACTCACTGCTGACTTGAACGTGCTTGTCTAACTGCTGAAATTCATTGTTTTTTTTTTTTTTTTCGGTTGCAATCTGCCTGTTTCAGGATACAATATCCCTGTTTTATTGATCTTATTGGAGGCTGACAATGACTAAAAAGTTATTTTTGACACTTGTTTCTGTGGTTTTTCTTGTTTTCATGCTTGCCGGCTGCGGAGACAAAAAGGAAAACGACACAACTGACACGGGCGACACGGTCGCTGACGCAGACAACACCGACACGGGTGACACTGCAACGACTCCTGACGAAGACACAACCGATACCGGCGACACCGCAACCGATACAGATGAGGACAATACAGACACGGGAACCGTTACACAAGATGGCTGCACGATAAAATCATCTTTCGGGACACATTCTGCGAAAAGAGAGCTTTCTCAAACCTGTATTCAAAAAATTACCGAAGCTAAATCTGCAACCTGCACATGGGATTACAAAAACGAAGAAGAAACTTCCAAGCATATCGAATATTTGCAGAAAATTGAAATCACTTTCGGCAATGAATGCAAGGAACAGGACAAAACCGTGGAATGTCCTGATTTTATTCCTGAATCCTTGAAGTTTATAAATCTTTCCGGCTGCGATGTCTATAGTGCTGATCCGGATACTGATTGCGAAGTTCAGTGCGCTGATCTGTATTTCCAGACCGACGACGATGTTTTCCACACTGTCTATGTAGGTGCTACAGGTGCTGAGGTCGGAAATGAAGCTTTTATAAGATCATCAGATGTAATCACGGAAGCATCTTTCAGCTCCACTCTGAATCCAGGTTCGAACCAAGCTCTCTTAACCTGGTCTGAAAAAGCCGAAGACGGCACAGAAATCGAAAAAACCGTTTCGGTCGAAATGACAGTCGTTGATCCGAACGCAGCTGAGGAAGAACCCGCTCCCGACACAGATATCGTTCCCGACGAAGACGAAGAGATCGAGATCATTGACGGATAAAAATCCAGCGGCTGTTCGATGCTGTTTGTCTGATTCATTGTAAGATTCATTTTTTTCCTTTTCTGGTTGCTAAATTGTAATCTTTCGTCTAAATGCTGAAATTTACTGTTTTTTTTTTTTTTTTGGTTGTTGCAATTCATCCGTTTCAGGATAAAATATCCACGTATTTTATGTATTTATGGAGGCAAACAATGACTAAAAAATTATTTTTGACACTTGTTTCTGTGGTTTTTCTTGTTTTCTTGCTCACCGACTGCGGAGACAAAAAGGAAAACGACACAACTGACACGGGCGACACGGGAACAGTTTCGGACGAAGATGCGACTGATACTGGCGACGCAAACGACACTGAGGCGTCGGATCCGGCTGTTTGGGAGGCTAAATACAAAAAAGCCGATGAAAGCGCTGAAAAAGTTGCAGAAGATGTCGTTAAAGCAAACAACAAGCTCGGAATGGAGATCTTCAGTCGTCTGGCTAAGGCAGAGGGCGCAAAGAACATGATGATCTCACCGCTTTCGATCGCGATTTCAATGGCTATGACGGCTAACGGCGCGGTTGACGGAGCACTTTCCGAAATGAAGGAAGTTCTCGGTTTCAGCAGCATGGAGATGCCGGATGTCAATGAGCAGTTTGCGCAGCTCATCGCAAGTCTTGTCGAAGCTGACAAGGACATGGTGCTCGAGATCGCGGATTCGATCTGGATGGACGATGCATTTGCTCCGAATGTAAAGGCTGATTTTATCTCCGTTCTCGAAGATTTTTACAGTGCAGCACTTTTCACGGAGGATTTTGCAGACGCTGCAACGGTCGGAAAGATCAACTCATGGGTTTCAGAAAAGACTCACGGAAAAATCGACAGAATCATTGATGAGATCGGTCCAAACACCGTCATGTACATCATCAACGCCGTTTATTTCAAAGCTGCGTGGACAAATGCTTTCGATAAAGATTTAACTTATCAATTCGAATTCAGGCTTTCAGACAACAGTTCGAAGGATGTCGACTATATGTACGCCTGCGGGGACTCTTATTCTTTCAAAATTGATAGAGAAAACAAATACTCCGTCGTAAGGATACCCTACGGCAGAGGCGTTTTTGCATTCTACGCAATAGTACCATCCGGCAATGTTGATGAGTTTATCGGTAAAATCGCAGAAACCGGCATTGATTCCTATTTTGAAGCTCCGAATAAACGCCCAGACTTTTCGTTGGACCTTCCGAAATTTAAATTTGCGTATGAACAATCTCTCAAAGAGACATTTAAGACGCTCGGGATGGGACAGGTATTCTCAGGCGGGCTGGATAATATCTCAAGCGATGTCGAGAATCTGTATGTCGGCGAAGTCTTCCACAAAACTTTCATAGAGGTCAACGAAGAGGGAACCGAAGCCGCTGCTGTTACTGAGGTGCCCGGTGATACCGGAGATACTGGAGGTGATGAATATATTATATCTGCCCGCCGCCCGTTTGTTTTCGTGATCCGCGACGAGAGAACCGGATCGATCCTCTTCATCGGCAAAGTTGAAGATCCGACAGCTGAATAGCAGCTTCTCACAAAATTCCACTTATTGATTCCAGCCACTTGTTTTTATACCGGAACGAGTAAAATATTTCCGCTTTTTAACAATTTCATTGGAGGCTGACAATGACTAAGAAATTTTTGATTTTTATCGCAATACTTGCCGTTGCTGCAACACTTTTTGCGGAAAATGAAACAGTATCGTGTGAATCAAAGTATGGAACATGTTCCTTAGAACGTTCTGAAGAAAAGATTTTTCATAACTGTGTATGTAGCAACGGGAACGGAAGCGATTTTTACGATCCTGTTATTGAAGGATTTAATGATGGACCTCTGACAGAAAAATGGTGCCAGTCAACAATTGATGATTATTGCAAAAAGATTCCTGCGCAGTGCAGCAACGAAGCAGGAGCTTGCGAATTGGATAAAAACGGCAACTATAAATGCTATTGTTACTACATCGAAGGGGAAAAAACGGGTAGCGGATATTTCGGAGAAGAAGAATGCAACGAAATCCTTGTCGAGACATGCGGAACCGAAACTCCGACTCCGAGAAAAGTTTGCGCTGAAGAAATTCTCAATGAGTGTGCTTCTTACTTCGAAAGGATCAAGAACACCTGCTCCGAAGAACCCATCAATGATATCAATGAAATTCTTGATGCTCCGATTGATTATTCGACTGAATCAAGCATAACGATACATGAATTCGCGGATTGCTGCCGCTCTGAATATTGGAGAAACGAATATAAAAGAGAATATGACTGCATGGAAAGATTTAAAACATGTGAAGATAAAGAATGCTGTGTATGCACTATTCAAGTCGATTGCGGAGATTCCTCCGAAGAAGACTGCTACGATTTCATTGAATATCCTGATTCAGAAGAGGAAGATGTAGATAAAACCAATACCGAAGCTCCTGCAGACGGCGCGACAGCTCCGGCTGAAAACAAAGAAGAAAAAAAATCCGACGGCTGTTCTATGCTGTTTGTCTGATTCTTCAGGCTTGTGAGATCGCCTCTTCTCAGACAATTGACATTTCTCTGTATGTGTTAAAAATGAGGAGTTTTTGAGGAGGGGCGAATGAAAGAGTTGGAGATTCTGCTGAATTCAAAGCAGCTTTTAGGGTTTACGGCGACTTTTGTTTTTATTTTCGGGCTGTTGTTCGGGAGCTTTCTGAATGTCTGCATCTACAGGATCCCGATCGGCAAAAGCATTGTATTTCCTCCGAGTTCGTGCACGAAATGCAACCATCAGATCAGATGGTACGAAAATATTCCGGTCTTCAGCTGGATCTTTCTGGGCGGAAAATGTTCGGGCTGCGGTGAAAAGATCTCGCTGATCTATCCGGTCATAGAGCTTCTGAACGCCAACCTGTATCTGTTCGTGTTTTTGAAATACGGCTTTTCCTGGCACATCTTCTGCGCATTCTACTTCGTTTCGGCTCTGGTCGTTACGGGTGTCATCGACTATAAAACGCAGTATGTCTACTCGAAGGTGATCCTGCCTGTCATTCTGCTGGGGCTTCTCTGGAGCTGGTTCGAGCCCTCGATGGGGTTTCAGAATTCGCTGCTCGGGATCGGTCTGGGCGCCGGAGTCCTGCTCTTCGTCATCCTGGTTTTCTACATCGTGACGCGAAAGATCGGAATGGGGCTCGGCGACGTCTATATCCTTGCGGCGATCGGCGCGTTCGTCGGTCCGATGAAGGTCCCGCTCGTCCTTCTGATAGCTTCGCTGCTCGGGATCCTTGGATTTTTCCTGGGAAAGGTCGTCTTCAAGAAGAAGAGGATCGCCGAAAACGTTACGGCTGAGGATCTTCACACGAAGAACGAGAAGGATCTTGAAAACGCGATCTACTTCGGTCCTTTTCTGGCATTCGCAGGGATCCTTGTATTTCTGCTTCCTAACGAGATCCTGAATAAGATAATTTTCTTGGGCTAAGATGCAAATCCTTAATTTTACTAGAAATTCTCTTGAAGAATTTTTGACAGGGCAGGGCTTCAAAAGGTTCAAGGCCGAGCAGGTCATGCAGTGGATCTACCAGAAAAAGGTCTTTTCGTTTGAGGGGATGACCAACCTCAGCAGGCAGGACCGCGAGACCTTCTCTCAGATTTTCGAGATAACTCCGCTGCCGGAGCCGCAGATCTTCAAGTCGAAGGACGGCACACGGAAGCTGACCTTTACTCTGGAGGACGGAAATGTCGTCGAGGCGGTGATAATCCCGGAGGAGAAGCGCCAGACTCTCTGCATTTCGACTCAGGCGGGATGCCCGCTCCGCTGTGCCTTCTGCCGGACGGGTTCGCTCGGTTTTTCGAGAAATCTCGAGGTGCGTGAGATCGTAGGGCAGGTGATCGCGGCCGAAATGGTGCTTGAAGAGAGCGGACAGAGGCTTTCGAATCTGGTCTTCATGGGGATGGGCGAACCTCTTTTGAATTTTGACAACCTGCTGAAATCGATCGACATCCTGATGGACGACTTCGGGCTCAACTTCTCGAACAGGCGCATAACGGTCTCGACCGCGGGCATCGCGGACAGGATCGTCGAGCTGGGGGAGCGGACGAATGTCAACCTTGCGGTCTCGCTCCACGCGGTGAACGACGAGAAACGCAGCCGCATCATGCCTGTCAACGAACGGTTCGGCTTAAAGCAGCTCCTCGACGCCCTGAAGGGCTATCCGGTCGGCAGGAAGATGATCGTTCTTGAATATGTTCTGCTTAATAATTTCAATGATCTGCCTGAAGACGCGCTGGCTCTTGCCAAGATCGCCAGGCTTCTCGACGCGAAGGTCAATCTTATCCCGTTCAACACCTTTCCCGAGGCGAAATTTGAGCCGACGCCGATGAAAAAGATACTGGAATTCCAGAATCTGCTTGTTGCGAAGCATGTTACGGCGCTTATCCGGAAATCTCGCGGCGGTGATGAGCTCGCGGCGTGCGGCCAGCTGGGCAGACTGAAGCATAAAGGAGATGAAAATGCTTAAAAAAACTACGACGCTTTCGCCTTTTGTCGCGCCAGTGAAGAAGATCCTGAGGCAGTTCCATCTGCATTCTGTCTGCGAGTCGGCGCACTGCCCGAATATCGGCGAATGTTTCAAAAAGAGGACGGCGACCTTTCTGATCCTGGGTAACAGATGTACCAGGAACTGCCGTTTCTGCAACATAGTCCACAACGAAAATATCCCGCTTCCCGATCCTGACGAGCCGGAGAATCTGGCGCGTGCTGTCAGGGAGCTTGGGCTGCTCTACACCGTCATCACCTCGGTCACGCGTGACGATCTGCCCGACTGCGGCGCATCGCACTTCGCGAAGACGGTGAACCTTGTTAAAGAGTACTCGCCGCAGACTCTGGTCGAGGTGCTGACCCCCGATTTTCTGGGTATCAGGGAGAATCTCGACATAGTCGCGGAATCCAAAATCGATGTCTTCAACCACAATGTCGAGACGATAAGCGCGCTCTATCCGAAAGTCCGTCCGCAGGCAGACTACCAGCGCTCGCTCGACGTGCTCTGCTACATGAAACGCAAGGGTTTCATCACGAAATCGGGTATCATGCTCGGCGTAGGCGAGACGATAGACGAAGTTCACGCGCTGATGCGGGATCTGCGCGACGTCGGCTGCGATATAATGACGATCGGTCAGTATCTGAGACCGTCTAAGGAGCACCTTCCGCTCGAAAAGGAGTACACGGAGGAGGAGTTCGCCGCGCTTCGTGACTACGGTCTCGGGATCGGCTTCAGGGAGGTCTATTCCGGCAGGTTCGTCCGCAGCTCGTTCAATGCCCGCGAGATCCATCAGAATATGCTGAACTCAGTCCAAAACGGGAAATCTGCCGAATAAAAATCATCTGAAACACAAAAAATCCGCATTCGATTTGAAATGGATCGGCTGCGGAGTAAAGTTTTTCACGTTGAAATTTTAGGCATGGAGGATGCCCATGAACAGTATTTATATCCTTGTTTTTTCACTTTTGTGGGTCGTTGTCGCCTATTTCTGGTATGGAAACGGCGTAATCAAAAAGAAACTCATCGATCCGGTTGACGAAAATCCGACTCCGTCGCACTCAATGAATGACGGTGTCGATTTTTATCCGGCTCCTTCGATCGTCCTTTTCGGACACCATTTTTCTTCGATCGCAGGCGCAGGTCCTATCGTCGGCCCGATTGTTGCTGTAACGTGCTTCGGCTGGGGTCCGGCGGCTATCTGGCTGCTTGTCGCCGGTGTCTTCATCGGTGCGGTCCACGATTATCTTTCGCTTATGATTTCTGTCCGTCATCAGGGAGTCAGCATTCCCGACACTGCTGAAAAATATGTTTCAAAGCGGGCAAAATTCTTGTTTCTGGTTTTCGTTTGGCTCACTATCGTCCTTGTCATCGCGGTTTTCGGCAACCTTGCCGCAACTTCGATGATCACGAAACCGGAACTCGTTATTCCGACATTCGCGCTCATTCCGCTTGCAATGCTTTTCGGCGTCATCAACAAAAACAGATGGCTTCCGCTCTGGGCTAACACGATAATCGCGATCGCCGGGCTTATTTTCCTCATCTGGCTCGGCTTCCAGTTCCCGATCACGATCGGAACGCCGAAAACGGCTTATTCGATCTGGTTCACGCTTCTTATGATCTACGGATTTGTTGCTTCTGTAACGCCGGTATGGATTCTTCTCCAGCCGCGTGACTATATTTCAAGCTGGGTTCTGATCCTCGGAATCTCGCTTGCTTTCATCGGAATTTTCATAGTCCATCCCGACATGAATGCTCCTTTCGTCATTGCCGAAACTTTCAAGGATTCTTCGCAGGGTCCTCTTGTTCCTTTCCTTTTCATCGTCATCGCTTGCGGCGCTGTTTCGGGCTTCCACAGCATCATCGCTTCGGGAACCACTTCCAAACAGCTTGACAGAGAGAAAGACGCGATGTTCGTCGGTTTCGGCGGAATGCTCATGGAAACGATCATCGGCATCGTCTGCGTTATCATCGCCGGTGCTGCGATAAAATGGGGAACGGCTGAAAACGAACTTCAGTGGATTTTCAAAAATTCGGGCGGTGCGCTCGGCGTTTACGGAAACGGTTTCGGCAGGCTGACATCCTTTATTTTCGGTAATGAAGTCGGTGTCGTAATCGGTATCACGATAGTCAACGTTTTCATCATGACGACTCTCGACACAAGCGTCAGACTTGCGAGATTCCTCACGAACGAAATGATAGGCGACAAACTTCCGGCAAAACTTCAGAACAAATTTTTCTACACGGTAGTTGCAATAATTCCGGCATTTCTGCTCGGCATCACTGATTCATGGGCAAGCGTATGGCCTCTTTTCGGTGCGGCCAACCAGCTTGTTGCTGCACTCGTTTTCATCATTCTGACCGCTTACTTCTATTCAAAGAACAAACCGATCAGATACACCCTCTGGGCAACGATTTTCATGCTTTCGATGACGATTTTCGCTCTCTGCTGGATGATCTGGAAATACTTCGTAGCTGCTCCAAACTACTTCCTCGGTTCTGTTGCTGTCGTTCTGGTAGTTCTTGCTGTTCTGATGATCGTCGAAGGCTGTAAGAAGTTTAAGGCGTCGAAGTCGTAGACGAAAGCCTGCGGACGACATAATAAATCTTCCCGGATCCCTTATTTTCCCGATTTAGCTTGACTTGATCCGGCACTTCCGTAAACTTTAGCGAGTTTTTAATTTTGGCTCGAAACACGAATCAGAGAGGAGATTGTCGTGGAAAAGATGAAGGCAAACAAGCTTAAAGAGTACAGGGAGCAGAAGCTTATCAGCAAGTCTGAACTTGCCAGAGAGGCGGAGATCTCCCTTGTTACAATAGATCGCATCGAGAAGGGCTACGACTGTCGCCTTTCCACCAAAAGAAAGATCATCGAGGCGCTCGGTCTCGATATCGATGACAAAGAGGAGATATTTCCGGAATAGCAACATTTCCATTTCACGAGGCTTGCAAATGAAAAAAATTAACCTTTTCTGCTTGGGTTTGGCGGCGTTTCTTGCACTTGTACTGGTCAGCTGCTCGTCGTCGAAAAGTGACGCCGAAAAGACGCTCGACACCTATTTTAACCTGTTGAAATCAAAGAATTTTGCCCGCGCATGGGATATGCTTGACAGCGAATCTCAGGAGATAGTTGGGCAGCAGAAATTCATCGAGGATGCTCAAAACATAGCGGCAAACGCGATGTTTCTGCAGAATAAGCCGATCAAGCTTAATCAGGACGGCACAAAGGCGATAATCGAGACCGAATACACCGGTCAGAAAGCGTCGTTCAACAAGCTTCCGGATGCAAAAATCACATTCTATGTCAACAAAAACGGCGACAAGTGGCAGATCCGTCTTGAAGAACGCATCAACAAGATCCTTGAGGAACAGAAGCGTGATTCCATCGAGATCCCGATCGATCCCGAGCTCATAGAAACCGCAAAGCTCTACAAGGACAAGATCGAAGTCCGCGATCTCCGCAACGGTGAAGTCGAGTTCGGCAACGGTCAGACCCAGTACATGATGGACGCGATCGTTAAAAACAATACCGACAAGTATCTGAGCTATGTCGGTGTCCTTGTCAAATTCATGGACGACAAGGAGGAGAAGGTCCTCTTTGAAAAGACATTCTTCGTTATCTACACAAGACAGATCGAAGAGATCTACCCGATCGCTCCCGGTGAAGAGAAGAACATCATCATTCCTGGTTACGATGCCGGCGATATCGACGGCAACTGGACCGGCAAGCTTCAGTGGGAAGTCTCCGCTGTCAAGGTTGCTACACCTGCCGAGATGATCAAAATCGAGGATCTCAACCTTCCCAAGAAAAAATAGTTCCGAATGATAATTTCCAAAGCAGTTCCCGAATTAATCGAAAAAATCGAAAAGCTGGAGCGCCAGTTCAACCTCTATTTTATCGGTCAGGAGAAGCGGCCACCACTTGCGGCTTTAGACAAGCTCAAACGTGAAGTGAACGAGCTGATGGCGGCATCGATGAGCACAAAAAACCTGGCCGAACAGCATCTTGCGACCCAGCTTATAAACCGCTTTACGGTCTATCGCCAAAAGTGGGAAAAGTTTGTCAACGATATCGAGGAGGGGAGAGCTAAGCCCGGCTCGCATTTCTTCGGCGGTCTAGGAAGCGGCGGATTTGCCAGGTCGATGCAGCAGGATCCTGAGGCTGCGCAGCGCGAAAAGGACAACAAAGCCTTCAGAATGAGCGCGATGATCGACGAAACTGCAAAGAAATTCGTCGATATGAGCAAACGTCTCGCCAATAAAAACTACAGCATCGAATCAGTCACCGACATGCTTGAGAAAAAGATTGGCGATATCCGCCAGAAGATGGGCGACGACTTCACCTTTGACGTCTACTTCGAGGACGGCAAGGTCAAGATCAAACCGAAAAAGAACTGACAGGTTTTATCTAAAACTGCAATTAATATCTGACGCAGACAACTTTGTGGCTTGCGCTTGATTCAAGAAATGCGTTTCCGTTTTTGCAATCCATTACTTCTGCATTGTTGAAAGAGACATACCAGTTCCAGGAATTGTCACCGGCTGAAGCATTGTATGTCGATGTCCAGTAGTCATCGCTAAAATTCAGTTTGCTGTAGTAGCCTGGAGTGTTGTTCTGAGCGCAAGAGCAGTTATCTGCAACATAACAATCGTTTTTTGTACATGAATCAGTTACCAGACATGCTCCGCCGGTCTCTGTTTTTGAACAATTTTTTATAACACTTCTTAGTTCATTGATAGTCGGCAGCCGCCAGTTGTCGAAGCCTCCGTCAGTAACGCTGCTGCAGTATGTTTTTGCAGAAGACCATTCCATTTTGCTGCTTGATTGATTCGACCAGAAGTAGCCTGTGGCAAGATCTATGCACGGGAAAGATGCCGGATGACCGTCACACTCTACGGCACCCTGCATATCAAGACAGATCTTGCTGTTCCAGCCGTAGCCCTCTTCGCATTTGAATCTGCACTCGCCTTCCTGTGACTGTTCGCCGAAGACGGCGATGTTTGACGGAATCCACATTTCGTCCCAGTCCCAGTGCTGTTCTATAGTTGTGAATTCGTTTATGAAGGCATGTTCCTGTTCAAGTTCGCAGTCGACGGTTCTTGTCGTAAGGTTTCCTCTGACACAGCGGGTATAGAATGATTCGTCAGCATTCTTTGTTGCAGTGCTGCCGTCATAGAAATTTACAGCCTGCGCATTGCCGGAATCAGCGGCAGTTGCAGACCAAAGAACGCTGATTTCCCCGAATACGCTGTATTTCCCGTTGGAATCGCCTTCGCAGCCGGAAGCCGAGTCGCAGTTTCTGACTATGGTGTTGAGCACTTTTATGCTCGGCATTCTCCAATCGTCGAAACCACCTTCATTCAGTTTTGTGCAGTATTCGAAAGAGTCGTTCCAATGCATGGTGCTGCCCGATTTTTCTGACCATACCAGACCGGCGCTCAGATCAACACACGGTGTTCCGCTCTCCGGGGAGCATTCAGGCAGACATTTGGAGTCGATCCAATGATAGTTTTCCATGCATTTGAAGCAGCATTCGCTCTCACTTGCATTTTCGCAGTAGCTGCCTTCTGTCGAGGGAAGCCATTGTTCTCCGTTCCAGAGCTGTGTGATTTCTGAAACGGTGTTCCATTCGGCATTTGCCGGAAGACCGGAGCAGCTTGCAGATCTGGTGTCGGCTATGCAGCTTTCACCGTTCCATGTGTAGTTTTCATTGCAGCCGCAGACAATCTTGCCGTTTTGTATGCTGCATTCGCCAGTCGAGTTGTCGATCGCCGCGCACGGATTTTCCTTTTCACATGATTGGGAATCGTTTTCGTCAGGAGTTTTGTTGTCTGAATCCGGCTGGTCATCGTTTTCTGTTATTGCGTCTGCATCCTCTGTTGTGTAGGTATCGTCTGAATCCGATACTCCAACCTCGGAATCGTTTTTTTCGTCATTAGCTTTGGATCCGTCGCCGCAGCCTACAGCGAAAATCAAAGCGCCGAACAGTGAAAAAAACACAATAATTTTCTTCATTTTAAACCTCCGCGATGTCAATATTTGAAATTGATTGCTTTTTATTAAAAACTAAAACAATGCAGCTCTCTCCAGTTAGGAAACATTTCGGGCGATTCTGTATCAAAAAGTTCCCTAAAAAGCAATTTCTAATTTTTCCGAACTGCGGTATTTTTTCCTGCAGGGAGCTACACTGTAAATCCATAGATTCATATTGGATTGCGGAAATAATGCGGAATTTGTGAACTTGCCTCTCTCTCAGGGAGAGGTGGCACAAAGTGCCTGAGAAGGCTGCTGGCGCGTTTCGAGCGCAAATCGCTCTGTATCGGCTTCGGCGGTCTAGGAAGCGGCGGATTTGCCAGGTCGATGCAGCAGGATCCTGAGGCTGCGCAGCGCGAAAAGGACAACAAAGCCTTCAGAATGAGTGCGATGATCGACGAGACGGCGCAGAAGTTCGTCGAGATGAGCAGACGCCTCGCCAACAAAAACTACAGCATCGAATCCGTCACCGATATGCTTGAAAAGAAGATCGGCGATATCCGCCAGAAGATGGGCGATGACTTCACTTTTGACGTCTACTTCGAGGACGGCAAGGTCAAGATCAAACCGAAAATGAACTGATTTCTGGATTTAAATCCAAACCGCAGAAGCCGGGCATGAGTCCGAAATAAAAGCTATCTTTTCTCCAATTCAAGCAGCGCGGTTTTGTTTTTGATCCCGCCTCCGTACCCTGTGAGGCTGCCGTCCGCTCCTATGACGCGGTGACACGGCACGATGATGCAGATAGGATTCCAGCCGACTGCGCTGCCTACAGCCTGAGCCGACATTTTCGCGATGCCGCGTTTTTGTGCGATTTCAGCCGCGATCTTGCCGTAAGTTGTTGTTTTTCCGAACGGTATTTCGAGTAACATTTCAAAAACCTCTCTTCGGAAAGGTGTCAGTCCGTCGATTCTGTAATCCGGTGTAAAATCGGGCTCTTCCCCTGAAAAATAGATATCGAGCCAGCGGCAAACCTCTTTGAAGACCAGCAGGTTTTTTTCTTCGCAGATCGTTTTTCTTTCCGCTTCTCCGTGCCGGTGTTCGAACTTGAGACCGGTCAGCACGATGCCGTCAGAAAAGATCAGGATATCGTCAAAACCTTGGGGTGTTCGGTATTCGAATCGGTATTCCTCTACGGACATTTTTACTTTCCTTTTCAATTTTTATCGCTATATTTTATTCGATATTTGTTTCACTATCCAATTTCTCAGCAACTTTTTTCACAAGATAATCCGGCGGGACTTCGAGAGCGTTTGCGATTTTGAAAACTGTCGAGATTTTGGGTTCTCTCTGCGCTGTTTCAAGACGGCCGATAATTACGGTCTGACAAAAACCTGTATGCAACTTTTTTATAACCGATCTGCTTGGAAAAATTGATTTTTGTAGTCAAGAGGCTATAAGAACATCTGTTTTTGCTAACAGAGGAACAAGTTTTAGAAATAGACAAAATTTTTTAGAGAAAATGTCAACTCTGAAAATTTTCGACACTTGTACTGTACGAAGAATGTTTTTTGCGAGGAATGAAGATGGAAAGTCAGAAAAATATGAGAAATATATTGGTTGATTTTTAGGAAATACTTAATGCATTGAGACCTTATTAATTATTTACAAGGAGGAAAAGATGAGTAAACAAGAAGCAATTAAAAACGCGTTGACTACAGTAAAATCACACGGTTATGAAGTTCCGGCTGAGGTCGTGAAATCAGTTTCCGAGCTTGACAACCCAAATTACAGAGTTGCAGTTGTAGGAAAGTTCCAGGTCGGAAAATCAACTTTGGTCAACAATGTGTTTCTTGACGGCAACAAGCTGCTTGCCGAAGGTCGCGGAGTATGCACCACAGCTTTGGCTACAGACATCGAATACGGCAACGAACCTTCGCTTCAGGTCTATCGCTGGAAAGATGAGGCCCATACCGAAGAAGAGGCGGAACCAAGAATAGTCAATCCGACTCCGGAAGATGTCGATAGAGTTACCGCCAGCAAGACGATGGATGCCAGGAACGAGCTTGCAAAGCGGGTCTCGCGTGTAAAAATCACAGAGCCTAATGACGCCCTCGACGGTTTTACAATCATCGACACTCCAGGACTTGACGACCCCAACAGGGAACTCCTTTTAAATACGACATACCGCATTATTCCTAAATCTGACGTGGCTTTGCTTGTCGTCGAATGTCGTTCTCTTGACGAGGTGGAAAAGGGGCTTCTTAGAAACAGTCTGATCGGTCAGGGAATTTCAAAACTTATGATTCTTGTCTCATACAAGCCGAACAACGAGATGGATGCAGAACAGCGCGCAGGCATCGTCGCCAATATCAAGGCGGAGCTTGCATCTATCGGCAGAAGCGATATTCCGGTCGAAATCTACTGCTACGACAAGTCAGTCGAGGATATTCTCTGTGAGGTTTCCGAAATTCGTCTGGCTATCCGTTCGTATCTTGAAAAGAACGCTCTGCCTGGCCGTGAGGAGCGTGTCGCTCATATCGTCCGCAAAATGCTCAACGACTATCTGCTTAAAATTGCTACGGAAATCAAAATGGCAGAGACAAACGAAGTTGAAAAAGCAGATTTCACCAACAGGCTCGATGAAGAGGAGAAAAAGTTCAAGTTTGAAAGCAGACGTGTTTTCGACAGAATGTCTTCCGAAATGCTTGATATCGAAAATTATGTCGTCAGCCGTTCTAATAATGTTGTAGACTCTGTTTTCAATGATTTTTACTTATCGCTTGAAAAAGCTGAAAATGCCTCCGAATTGCAGTCGATTGTTTCAAATGCGGATGCAGCCCTTAAAAACAAGTTGACTGAAAAGATGGCGGAAGTCGGAGCGGAAATGCATCGCAAGATTCAGCTGATGATGGATCGTTATGCTCACGAGATGGATGGCGTTTCTGAAAACATGGGCATTTTCTTCAAGGATGAGCTCGGAATAAACGGATCGTTTATTACGAAGATTCCGTCGTTTGTATGGACAATTCTTGATATTGTAGGCTTAGACATACTTCTTCCCGGAGGAGTTATTATTGCAGCAATCGCGAAAATCCTTGCAAAAATCTTCGGAATCCCGACTCTTGGGGCACTTGTAAAAACGATTGCTCTCAAACAGCTCAAAACCAACATTGATGAAGCCAAAGTAACCATCAAGCAGAATATTCAGACTCAGCTTCATGAAAATCTCCAGAATGCATGCGATGAAATCAAGCGCGCTGTCGAAGATAACAACGCCCAGCATATTGAAACGGTCCGCACTGCTGCAGCAAATGCAAGCAATGAAACTTCATCAAATATCATGGCTCTCAAGTCGGCGAAAGAAGATCTTGAGAGAGCTCTTGCGGCATTGAACTAATTATAGACAAAGGAGGAAAATATGAGTAACATAAAGACAAGGCTTTCAGAAATAATTGCAGACCGTTCTGGCAGAGCGGAAAAAATCGGTGGAGAACTTAAAAAATGGAACGAAATCCGTCTCCAGATCAAAGAAACGCTTGACAAATTCCGCAGGGCGGAAAGGCTCAATCCGAATCTTTCTTCGGAATATTCCTCGGTGCTTGATCAGGCTCTTCGCAAGATAAGCGGTGTTATCGCAGACTATGAGCGTGAGCTTGCGCGTTTCGAGCGCAAATCGCTCTGTATCGGCATCGGCGGGCAGGCAAGAGTCGGAAAAAGCACATTTCTGCAATCTGTAACGGGGCTCGGCGAAGACCAGATTCCGACTTCAGACAAGTTTTTTACTACGGCAATTCGCAGCCGCATTGAAAACAGCCGTGAAGAAGTTGCGATTGCCGATTTCCATTCGGAGGAGAGCTTCCTGAGCGATGTAATTCATCCGATTTGCGACAAACTTCGTATAGCAAGGCCATATTCGCTGGATGAGTTCAGAAGAGAGGAACTTTCCATTTCTCCTGATGGACCTCACACCCAGGAAAACGACGACCTTCTAAAACGTCTTAAAGACGCACAGACGGGGCTTGACAGCTACAAGTGTTTCCTCAATGGAAAAGTCGGCGAACGCATAGAATTGAACGACTTGCGTCCTTATGTCGCTTATCCTGAGAACGGGCTGAAAGCAGGGCCTTACCTTGCCGTAAGAAACCTTTTGATCAGATCTACGTTCCCTTCGACAGATGTCACGCAACTTGAAGTGGTAGACCTTCCGGGACTCGGAGAAGCCGGGATCGATATTGCCAAGATACAGACAAAGGGCATGGAAAACATTTGTGATATCACTTTGATGATGAAGCGTCCGACAGACACTAACGTAGAGTGGACTCTCATTGATTCCAACGCTCTCGATGCAATGAGCGAGGCTGTTCCGCTCCTCAAGGACCAGACGAAATATACACTAATTCTTGCCAATGTCGGACACGCGGACAATGAACGTGCCGAAGCGTGCCTCAAGTCGATCAGGAGCAATTTGAAGCGTCCGTTTAAAATTGTTTCGTGCGACGCCAAAGACCGCGATTCGATAAAAAGCGACACTATGCCGGAAATTTTGAATTTTCTTGCGGAAAATCTTCCGATAATCGACAACGCAATTATAGACGGACTCAACAGGAATGCTTCGGCGGCGCGCGAATCCATAAAAAGCGATATCGACCGCATAAGAAAAGGTTGCAGTGAGATATGCGGCGGCTTCAAGCAAGGCTACGACTTTTACCACGACATTCATGACAAGCTGGCGGAAGTTCTGGAAGGGATCCGCGAAATAATGAAGGAGAAAACATTAAAACCCGATACGGAATGGGAAAATGAAGTCGATAGAATCCGCGAAGAAGTAAAAAAATGGATTGACAATGGCTGCGGCTATGGCTCCGAAAATGATCTTAAAGATGCCATTATAAAAGAAATACGCCTCAAACACTCACAACCGGCAGACGTAATCAACGGATGTAGGACGAAATTCCGCGAAGAGTGGGAGAAAATGGATCTTCATCTTGAAAAGAGAATTGCCAAAATGCTGTGCGATATAATGAATTCTATGAAAGATGTCCTCAATTCGTTTGTTCCCGAGAGAAAAGACAACGAATTGAGTAGCGTAAGAAAGCAGATTGTAGATTTTGCCGACAGAATGGAGTCAAGATGCGAACCGGGCGAAGAGGAGGCGCTTGCTTCGCTTTCAAACACTCTAAGGCGCATCGCCAAGTTCGATTTGCAGTTCCGCTTCCATCTTGAGCCGATGCTTCAGGCTGCCACCAGGCTTCTTCTTGCCAACGAGCTGCCGACTACCAATGATGTCAATGCAGCTCAGGAGCTGTTTGAGGAACTGAAGAAAAAGCTTCTTCGCGCCGCAGACGACTATGCTGACGGAATGAAGAAGTCAAGCTCGCTTTCCAGTGCTGCGATAGAAAAGAAGATAAGGCTTATCAAACAGTCCGGAATCAGTGAAACAATGGCAAAAGATATTGCGGCAATGCTTGAACAGACTGCAAGCTCCGCCCAGAGTTTCTGTCCCGCTCGTATTTTTGCATCGGTCATCGAAACCTTTGAAGATGCCTTCATCCGCTCTAAGGACGCTGAAAAGGCAATCAGCGTAATTGCAAGGGAGTGGGAAAACGAGCTCAGACCGACTCCGGACGAAAAGACCCGCCTTACGAACGAAGCGATCGGTTCGCTCCGTTCTCTCAAAATTTAATTTAAAGGAGGAATTTCAATGAAAAACAAATCACAGTGGTATGAGCAGAAGCGCAACGAGCTCATTGGGCTTCTCAATGAAACTTCGACTCTTAAAATTCCAGAGAAATATGCACAGGAACTTGCTGCATCCGCAAAAAAATGTCTTGAAAACTCGTTTGATATAGCTCTTATCGGCGAATTTCAAGGCGGCAAATCAACTACGTTCAACGCTCTTTGCGACGGGCGTGATATTTCTCCGCGCGGACTCGGCGGCGGCGGAATAAAGACCTCTGCTGCTGCAATTTCAGCTCAGAATATTGCAGACAACGAAACAAAGGAAGGGCTTTCAGAATGGGCTGAAGTCACTTTCAAGACTCCATACGCGCTGGCTTTGGGAATGCACGGTATTCTTGGAGTCAAGCTTGCCAACAACAGCAACTTCCGCGCATTGTGTCAGATGAAGGATGATGATTTTTGCAATGTGTGCAATATACCTGAAAGCTTCGCCTCTCTCTTCAACATTGAAGACGACAGACATTTGCAGTTTGCAAAGGAAGCTATTGCCGGCACGTGGCGTGAATGGGAACAGGACAGGGCGAAATTTTCTGAGGACGAGCTCGACCAGCTGCGCATCTCCACGCTTGTAACCAGGTTTTACGGGACTCCCGGATACAAAAAAATGATTCAAAAAACTGTGCTTCCGATAGACAAGTTCCAAAATCTTGTTGCGTTTCCTAAAGATTGGGCGATCCGTTGGGGTGACGGGGTTGACGCATCCTTCAACATTGAAGAAATCTCTTTCGTATTCCTGGATTCCGTCCTTGTCAGGCTGCATTCGGAGAACCTTGAGAGAATCGGATGCCGTATAACCGACTGTCCGGGGCTTTTTGCAAACGCATACGACACCAATGTGGCAATGAAGACAATACATAATTCCGACGGCATCTGGTATCTCATCAACGGAGAAAAGCAGATAGGCGAAAAGGATCTTAAGATTATCAAGACGATAAACAACATGGGAATGAAGGACAAAATCAATGCGACATGCAACCTCAAGGGGCCGCACGAGCAGAAGATAAATGAAGTCATGCCGGTAACGAAGCAGACACTGCAGAATGCCGGATATTCCGTAGAGCTCTTCCCGTACAATGCGCGTCTTGCATTTCTTGCAGCACAAGGAAAGCTGATACTTGAACATCCTGAAAAATTCTCCGAAAAGGACAAGGAGTGCATGATTGTCGATGCCAAGCCTAAAGCAGGAACCGAACCTGATCCTAAGAAAATGTGGGTCAAAATGGTAAACAGGCTCGGAGGAAGCACTGAACTTGAGAATCTTGAAGACATATCCCTGCTTGACGAGGATTCTGTTGCGGAAGTCAGGAATGCGAGTTACCTTGACGACATTCTCGGCCGTCTTGAACATGACGTCATAGAAAAGAAGGCTAAAAGCATTCTTATTGACAACGGTTCGAAGCGCGCCGCCGGTGCGCTCTTGCAGTATGAAGGCGACCTCGAGGCAATAGAAACTGCGGCAAAGCAGCATGAAGACGAGGCTCTTGCAAAACTTGACGAAGCAAAGAAGGAGCTTGATGACTTTATTGCTGAAATCAACAAGAGGTTGGAAAGGTCTCCGTTTGTGGCTGACAAAAAGGTTTATGCACAGCAGATTGCGAATGAAATGGTCCAGCTTCTATTTGAAGGCGACGAGCTTGCACAAGAGTTTGCAAACGATGTCGCTCTTTTACTGGCAGCAAAAATTGTCAGAAAAGATTATAACTTCGATAAGGATAAGTTTGCTAAACAAATTAAGGATATGATAACTCCATACTTTGCAGAAATATATAAGGAAGCTACAGTAAAAGCTCTGGAGAAATGGAAAAGCTCCAATGACGGAACCTTTCAGAACATGAAGCATCAGGTGGAAAATTTCTGCAACGACATTCAGACATTATGGCGGTCTCGTAAAATGGACTCAAATATCCTCCTGCAAAAGCTCGATTTTACAGCTCTTGACGATGCAAAAATCATGGAATTTGTAAGTGCTAATATATCTGACAAGATCTTTGCTAAGGATACCGATCTCTCAAAAATAGCCGAAGATTCGAGACCTGGTCTTGGTTCTTTTTTGCGTGCATTATTTATAGACATACCCGCTCTTTCAGCATTTATTGCTATGTTCCTTTTTGGGCCGGCAGGATGGTTTTTGGCAGCGGCGGGATGGTTAGGTAAAATAATTTATGATTACACCAGAAGTGAGGAGGAAGTGCAACGTAAATATGAAGAGAAGGTGAAAAAAGTTCAGGACAATCTCTACCCGGATATTTTGAAAACGATGCTTGATTTCTTTAATTCTTATGAAAGAAGAAAAGAGTTCGCCAAACCTTACGAAGATTTCTTTTCTGAAATTCAGGTGGATCTTGCGAACAATATCCAAGAATCCCTTGAAAGGATTGCCGCTGATTTCAACGAAGAGCGTTACATTCCGGCGCAGACCGAGGCCAGGAAATCCCAGGAAGAAAAGGATCGCGTCGCGGCTGAAAACAACAGAATTCGTACAACTGAGATCGAGCCTCTGAGAAAGAAAATCCAGGAATTCGAAAAGAGGGCAACTGCCGAATTATGAGCCTTGTCCCTTCTGTAAACCCCGACATCGACGGCGTACTCAAAGTCGCCGTCGTCGGGGAATTTCAAATAGGAAAATCTACTTTGATCAACTGCATTCTGAAGCAGAACAAAGCCGAGACAGGACAGCGGGGCGGCGGTATTTCCACAACGCATAAAAACAGCAGCTATTCTCTCCAGGGACGCTTTGAAATCATTGATACCCCAGGTTTTAACGCCGGTGACATGGATGACGAAACAGCGGAACAGGCAATAAAGGAAGCCGAGGTCGTGCTGGTGGTAAAAAGCCGTAAGCAGCTGGACGATACATACCGCACGATTATCCGCAGAATCAAGGAGAAGAGAGCGCTTTTTTTGTTCAACTGCTCGAACCCGGAATGTTGGAGTCCGGATGACGACAACAACAGTGAAATTTGCGAAATAATCGGACATCAGCTGAAAAATGAGGCTTTGGACAAGCCGTTCGTTCCGATAAACGGCAAGATTGTTACTCCTGTAAACATTTTGTGGGCGAGCTTCGGGCTTAATCTGACAGATGAAGATGACAGCAAAAAGATAAGCCGCTATCTTCGGAACGAGGAAATTTGCGAATCTCGTGACGATACCGTTTTGCGGCAGGTGGCATTTTCAAAGAGCGGTTTTGCAGAAATTCAGGATTACATCGAAAATCTGCCGCTCAACCTTTTGTTGCACGCCCTTCAGAACTGTGACAAGCTGGCGTCAGATTTTGCCGACACTTTTTGTGATAAATTTTTTGAACTTGTCAGTAGTAAGGAGGAGGCATGACTGAACGTTACCGTGTTGTTACAAAAGCCGGCTTATTGGAGGACAAGACGGCGGATATTGAAATTTATACTCCTGAAGAGATTGACAGCTTAATGTCGGATTTCAAACAGCGTATCGATGCTGTCAGCAGAAGCATTGACGTCCGCATCGATTCTCTCAACTCGCGCATTGATACGAATGCCGCCGATTTAAAAAGGGATTTGGCGAGTTTAGTTCAAAAAACGAACGAAATTCCAAAACTTTCCGAAAAAATCAACGACATTTGCAAGAACGATATTCCGAAATTAAATGACACCTTACGCTCTTATATCCAGAGTGAAATGTTAAATTTGCCGCATGAGTGCAAGGAGGTGCTTGCACCTTTTATGAAAAGCCAGATAGACCCATATTTCAAGACCTTTTCAATCGAAACAAAAAGGCTTTTGGAACAAAAGCGGGAGTTCGAGGAACAATCACGCAAAATTCTGGACGAGATGGCAGCAAAGATGCAGGAATTTGAAAATCCGTTGCAGACTTTGGCGGCAATCAAAGTCCAAAAACAGGATTTCGAGAAGCAGAAACAAGAGTTTGAACAACAGCAGCAAAAAGTTTTTGAAGACATTAAATCCCTCAAAACAAAGAACCGGATTCTGAGTGCGGCTGTGATAGTAGTGGTGGCAGTTCTTGTTTGTGCGAAAATCTTCTTCTGACGAAGATTGGGCAAAAGATGTTATTGATTCGTGCGGGGTGTGAGCTGAAAACTGCAGAAATTTTGGAGAGAAAATGACAGATTCGGTTTTGCGTCAAGAAGAGATGGACGACATAAAAAGAGTTGTGAAAGATGACGAAATTCAGTTCGGTGATGTCGTCGGAGTCCACAGAATGGACGGGCTTTACGATCATTACGGAATTTACACCGGAAACGGCGGAATGATCCACTACGCTGATCCTTCGGGCGATTGGGGAAATAATATTGTTGTTCACAGAACGACTATTGATGCTTTTAAGGGGGGTTCAGAATCTCTTTTTGTTATCGATTTTGACAAATTCGTCAAAAAACACGGATTCTCAATCTTTGATATAATCACTCCTAAAGGAATAGATGGGGCGAAACTTCTTACGGCTATGCTCAGAAGCAGCAATTATTATCATCTTTATACGCCGAAAGAGACGGTTCAACGCGCTGAAAGTCGCCTCGGAGAAAAAAAATACAACATCGCAACGAATAACTGCGAACATTTTGCTATATGGTGCAAGACCGGAGTCAGCGAATCGACGCAGGTCGAAGAGTTTCTTCGGAAAATCAGGGAAATCTAAAATAACGGAGGTTAAAATGCTGTTGTTTTCAACGATTTTCGGAATCAATAATTCAATGACGAAATACAATTTCGTGCGCTCATAAGATGGAATAAATAGTGCCTTCTAATTTAATAATTAAGTATTTTTGGAGGAAATCATGCTTAACAGAAAAAAAGACGCAATCGTAAAGAAAGTTACATTCGGTCTCAATGCAAACAGGGAATCAGTACGTCTCGAATGGGTCGACGGAAAGATCAGGGTCATGAACGGACAGGATGAGATCAAACCGGAGGAACTTCTCAATTTCAAGAAGTACGATCTTTATCCGTACATAGGTGAGAAATCATGCATCTGGCAGAGACTCGGCGATCAGAGAAAGGTCGAACTTGTTGAGACGATAACAAAAGTCAATACGGTTGCGGATAAGGTCATCAGTATGGAGGCATACAAACCGATTGAAGAAGAGATCTGCAGCCTTGAAGAAGCTTCCTATTACGAGATATGGGACATGGTCGATCTGAGAGATCCGATGCACTACGATGAGATTTACGGGATCAGTGCTGCCGAAGAGATTGCAGGAATCGAAGAACGGGCACAGGCTCTCCTTAAGAAGCATTCCGTAGATGATTCCAGCCAGTCTTAGTCCAGAAAAAATGTGAAAAACCGCCGATTACAGTTCTTCCGCCGCAAAACATTCGGATTGAGCTGAATTTCATCGAATATGATTACTGATTTTCTTAAAAGTACCGTTATTTCAACATAAAAACGCAGAAAAAGTACCGTTTTTTCAACAAAACGGCGTGCGGCTGGCCGGTTTCCCGGCGAATTTCTGTTGTCTGAATACATTTTTTCGTCGGAAAAAGTGTTGTTGTGATGCACTTTTTCGCCGGTTGCGCGCGGTTTTCTACCTGTCGCAAATGTGTTTAAGCCGTGTTGGAGGTCAGAAACGGTAACCTGCGGCGACTGTTAGAGTCGGGATGATAAAACCGACACCGTTTACACCCATTTTTAGAACGACTCTGTTTTTGAATGTCAGAGTAGTTCCGATCCCCCACGACATAAAGTGGGTCCAGGTGGAATCGTCGCTTTCCGCGGGATCGGGAACGATCAGCATCCGGCTGTATCCGAACGCAAGCCAGAGCGAGGCATATTCCGGAAGTCCGTTTTTCGAAGGGGTTTTGAAATCAAAGACAATGTTCCCCATAACAGGAAATTCCATCACAGGTTCCACATCGAATTTTCCGTAATCAAGATTCGGCATATATCTGAATCCGCCTTCAGCGCCGATATAAATGCCGTGGCCGCTGTCAAAACGCTTGACAAGGACGTCTATCGCCACGTTTATGTCGATATCGAAGTATATTATCCCGATCCCGGCAGTCGGCTGCACGAAAAACCTGTCGTAATAAGCGGCGAACTCGTCTTTTGAATTTTCCGGCTGCACCTCTTCCGCTGCTAAAACGCCGGAAAGCAGAAGAAGTGCAAACAACAGCATATATTTTTTCACTAAAGCCTCCGCAAATTCTTAGAATCTGTATCCGACAGCGAAATTGACATCGAAATATCTTTGCGGATTTCCGTTTATTCCGGCAATAAACGTGACTCTGTTTTTAAAAAGAAGGCTCAATCCTGTTCCCCAGGCCATATTTTTAAAAATTTCATTCTCGTTGTTGCCGTAGATTTCCCAGCTCAAGCCTATTCCGGCCGAGAACCACCAGCCGAGGTAGGCCAGGACATCGTTTTCGACTTTGAAATCGATAAGAGCATTGAGTTCGATGGGAAAAATTATGAGCTTATAGCTAAAATCCAGCGGCGTGTATCCGACATGGGTCTTAATACCCAGATAGGTGTTGTTGCCGCTTTTCGAGCGGTTGACCAGCAGATTGATCCAGAACCCGGCGTTAACGTTGAAGATTCCGTAACCGCTGCCGGCGCCGATAGTCGGAAGAAAGAAGAACTTGTCGGGTTTTTCCTCAGGTCCGGCAGATTCCGTTTTTATCTCCGCAGGAGCGGGTTCGGCGGATTTTTCGGTCGTTTCAGTCGGTGTTTCCTCTTTCTGAGGAGAAGGTTCCGTTTCGTCTCCGTGATTTTCCGCAGCCGGAGCCTCTGGCGCAGCGGCTTCTCCGCCTTCCTGAATCTCACCGGTTGCAGCTGCTGGCTCGTTGTTACCGGCAGCATCCTGCCCGTTCTGCATCTCCTGCGCCGTCAGGATGCCGGAAAACAAAAACAACACCAGAAACAATGTTATTTTTTTCATGATACTCCTCCGAACTTTCTCCTTATCGGTGATCGGTTAGGAATTAGAAATTCATCGTGATGTTTACGACTACTTCGGTGCTCAGAGTCTTTGCGACAGGGCAGGTGTCGGCTGCGCTTTTGAGCATCGCCTGCTGTTTGGGGGTGTAGTCGTGGCGCGGGAAGTTGAAAACGATGTCGATCTGTCCGACACGGCGCGGATCAGCTGCCATCGTCTTTTTTACTTCGTAGGTGGCCCCGTCGATATCAAATTCGTGAGTCTGAGCCGTGATGCCCATTATCGTCATCATGCAGGCAGCCAGCGCACCGCAGACGAGATCTGTCGGAGAAAAGGCCTCGCCCTTGCCGTGGTTGTCGGTCGGAGCGTCGGTCATGATCGTGTTGTTTGATTTAAGGTGAGTCATTTCGTTGCGCAAACAGCCTTTATACTCTCCTTTGATGATTACCGGTGCAACTGAGTTCTGCATTTCCTGCCTCCTAAAAAAGTTAAACGATAAAACGGTTTATTGTAGTACGGGGTGATGTTTCGGCAAGAAAAGTGTTAAATTCGGATTTTATATGACAAAAGCCTATTCTTCCCAGACGAAAATGTCGTCGAACCATACTTTTCTTGTCATTTTTATCTGATACAAGACAGATATTGGGAATCGAGATCGAATTGAAAGAGACGTTGTCGCCCTGAGTATTCGAGTGTGCAGAGTACGCTTCCGACCAACCCGGCTGCTAATCTTTAAAGTTTCGTTAAAATTCTCCTAAATATCTGAAAGTAGTTTCATTTTCTTGTTTTAATCACATTCTCTGCTAGAATATCCTCCGATCAGATTTTGGGGGGAAACCATGAAAAAAGTGTTTGTTTTTGCTGCTTTTCTAGTTTTTCTGCTTTTTGCAGGGTGCGGCGGCGGTGCCCGGCATCTCGGAAATCCGGCCTCGGAAAAAGCCGGTGATTCGGATTACCCGGACTCTGATTCGGAGCACTCTGACTTAGATTCGGATTACCCGGACTCTGATTCGGAGTACTCTGACTTAGATTCGGATTACCCGGACTCTGATTTGGAGTACTCTGACTTAGATTCGGATTACCCGGACTCTGATTTCCCTGACTCTCCGGATCCGGAAGCCCCGGATTACACCCTGGATGCAGACAACGAAATTCCGGCTGAGCTCGGTGTCTGTCCGGCAGGTTACGCGCTTGTGGCGGACGGTACCTGTAAGCCTGACTGCGAGCATGCCGATTATCACTGTGCCGAGGGGGAACAGTGCAGTTACGATATATTGACAAATGCTCCGGGCTGCTACTGCAAACCCGGGTTTACGAACATTTCTGAAACTGATGAGCTTGACTGCGTAAAATACTGCGATGACACTTACTGCTACGATGGAACGAGACTCTTTATCCCGAGTCCTCAGGGCTATGACGCCTTTTCCATAGAAGCTCACGGCAAATGCAACATCAAAACGGGAAAATGTGAATGTCTGGACGGCTGGACCTCATACGATTTGGAGGAGGATATGCGTTGTTTCGAGCTTGCCGTCTTTGGTCAGTCGTGTCCGGCGTGCAACAAACCGCCTGAGACTGATGAATGCGCGGAGGGAGAAAAATATTGCGACGGCAGAATCTACACCTGCAGGGATGGGCATTGGGATGAAGGTTCTTATTGCGAACACGGCTGCAACAAGGAGACGATGGAGTGCAACAGCTGCACGCCGGGTGCTGCGACATGCAGCGGCGGCAAAAGTCTGGAGTGTGCGGACGGCAGCGGCACGATCAAGGAAATCGAGTGCAGTGACGGCTGCAGCAGCTTGACCGGAAGGTGCATTGTGAACAGCTTCGGCCGCGTCTGCACAAACCAGAAAAAATGCTACAACGACTCCAGCGACATAACTTGCCCGACCTCTCAGGACGCCGCTTATTTCGGTCAGGATGCCTATTATGCGGATCGGGGATTTTGTGTGCCTAGAAGCTTTACGGTCAAGACTCTCTCTGGTCAGAAGGTGGTCTTAGACAACAACCTCGGGCTTATGTGGCAGCAGGATATTCCGAGCGGATTGTATTCCTGGGGAGGTGCGGTGAGCTACTGCGGCAATCTCAGCTACGCCGGTTATTCCGACTGGCGGCTCCCTTCTCCAAAGGAGATTCTCACAATCTCAGATGCCGGCAGATACAACCCGGCTCTTGATCCGGCCTATTTCCCGGACACGTCTACGGTGGATGAAGATACCTATTTCTGGCTTAACCAAGAATACGTCACAAGTTACGCAGACAACGCTTTCGTCTTCAGGGTTTATTGGGGCAATGTTTTTTATTCCAAACCTAAAACATCGGGTTTAAATGTTATGTGTGTCAGAGGAGACGGGCTTCCGAAGCCCTCGTTTACGACTCGGACGATCTTCGGAGACGCGGTCGTTACCGACTCGACGACCGGTTTGATGTGGCAGAAGAGCTATCGTACTTATGGAAACTGGAAGGCGTCGCTTGAATACTGTGAAGTGTCGAATTACGCCGGCTATTCCGACTGGAGGCTTCCGAACAGGGATGAACTGGCGTCGCTTTTGGATTATGACACGCCTGACACTCCCTACTCCTACTTCCCCGGTATGCCGAAAAACAATTTCTGGTCGTCCACCTCCAATGTCGGTAAAGAGTACTATGGATGGAGTGTCGATTACTACACAGGCGGAATCTTTATCGACTATAGCAAGCCCGGCAGCATGCTCGTCAGATGTGTGAGGTGATTATGAAAAAAGTGCTTGTTTTTGCTGTGTTTCTGGTTTTTCTGCTTTTAGCCGGGTGCGGGAACAAGGTGAATTTCGATTCTCATTCAACTGTTCCGGCAGACGATGACAAGAGTCAGGATCCGGCGGATTCCGGTGAGTCTGCCGACAGCGGAGATCCGGATGATTCCAGTCGACCGGCAGACAGCGGAGATCCTGAGGATCCTGATTTTTACGACTCGGTCGATACCGATATCGAGCTGCCTCTGCCCGGGAATCCGGTCTATTTCGGCACTTATGAGCAGGACAAAGACATTTTGAACGGCAAAGAACCGATTGAGTGGCGCTTCCTCAAAGTGGAGAGATTCAGGGCGTTCCTGCTGAGCGAATACGGTCTGGACGCCTACAGATTCGATGAAAATTACACGGGCTGGGGGGGGAGCGATATACAGAGCTGGCTTAACGAATACTTCTACACGGAGGCCTTCAGTGACGGCGAGAGGGCGAAAATTCTGGAGACAAAAACCAGCTTGAGTGTAAACTCGGCGCATAATTATTACAGCTATGTCGCAGACAAGATCTTCCTTTTGAACCGGTCTGAGATCGAGCAGTATCTCGGTGAAAAGTGCGACCGCCTCGTCTATCCGACTCCCTACGCAAACGCGAACGGCGCACTGGCGACAGTGAGCGAGAGCTGCGGCGAAGCAGGAGCGGTAGGCGCCTGGTGGATCTATTCTTATTCGGAATATGTTGACAGCAACGGTGAATTTAACGGTTCTAGCCCCCGGAGATCCGATATTTCGGTGCGCCCGGCGATGTGGATCGAATACTGTGCGGACGGCACTTTCCGGTGTGACGGAAGCGTAAGCCAAAGGTGCGTCAAGGGCAGCTGGGATGCCGGAACCGGGTGCGGCGTTTACGGATGTGCCCCGAAAACAGGAAAATGCGCGGAGAAATTTTCATACGGAAATCTGGTTACGCTCGGAAAATACGAGCAGGACGCCGTTTCGGACAACGGCAAGGAGCCGATTGTATGGAGGGTGATCGCCGCAAAGGGCAAAAAGGCACTTTTGTTGAGCGAAAAAGGGCTGGATATAGGTAATTTCGACAGTAAAACGAATATCTGGCGTGACAGCGGAATCCGTACCCGGCTCAATGAAACATTCTTCGACAACGCTTTTGACGATGAGGAGAAAAAAAGAGTATCGACTACGCTGAATTTAACGGCAAATGCAGCGGAGTCGAGGGATAACCTGACGGAGGACAAGGTCTTTCTTCTGAGCGAGGCGGAGGTCGAACGCTATCTTGTCGGGAAGTGCGGCCGGGTACTCTTCCCTTCGCAGTATGTCGAAAATAAAAACGGCAAAATATTCTTTTTAGTTGACAGCGAGTGTGACAGGGCGAATGCCGGAACGGCCTACTGGTGGCTGCGTTCGCAGGGAGCCGGCGCCACATACTACGAGGCATACCAGGCGATTGTAGATTACCAGGGGATTTTCGGGCAGGTCCGGCCCGCCAGCAACAGTAACTCCGACTACGTCATCCGTCCGGCGGTGTGGGTGTGGCTCGGAGACAGCCCAGAATGCGAGGAGAATACCTACAGGTGCAGCGGTTCGATCCGCGAAATATGCAGAAACGGCTTTTGGAATCAGGAGAGGCTTTGCGGCGAGTGCACTGCCGGAACGAACGAATGCACGGAGTGCACGTCCGGAACCTATCTCTGTGACGGCGGCAGAAGCCGGAAGTGCGTCGGCGGCTATTGGGACAAAGGGACAGAGTGCGGCAAAGGCTGCGAAACCGGAACCGGAAAATGCTCCGAAACCGGCTATATCATAGGAAACACTGTAACCTTCGGCAGTTACGAGCAGGACGGCGACCTGTTGAACGGCAAAGAGCCGATTTCGTGGAAGGTTCTGGAGGTAAAAAACGGCTCGGCTCTTTTGTTCAGCGAGTATGTTTTGGATCTCCATTACTGGAACAAGTCGGACAGCACTAATGATTGGGAGACAAGCGACAGCAGAGCATGGCTCAACGGCACGGAAGCCGGAGATTTTTACGAGACAGCCTTCAGCAGCGAAGAAAAAAAGAAGATCGCCGAAGTCGAGATCACTACAAACGCCTCTGTTTACAGCAATGAGCAGCCGAAAGTAACAAAAGATAAAATTTTCTTTTTGAGCGGAGGTGATGCATACCTCTATTTCCGTGACGCATGTCAGCGGATAGCCTATCCGACACCTTACGCGGTTAAACAAGGTGCCTATGAAAGCACATACTCGTTTTGTGAAGGGCAGTCTTCGGGAGCGACCTACTGGTGGCTGCGTTCGCCCGCCTATGAAAATAATTCCGCTCAAAGAATTGAATATGACGGTTCAAGCTCGAATTCCGAGGTCTATCTTCCTTCAGGAATCCGTCCTGCGATGTGGGTGAAATTCTAACGCGAAATCCTTTCTGTTTTCAGCCTTCAAATGTGGCAATTTATTTGCCGGAAAGTACCATTCGCGGATTAAAGGGAGGTTTGACTTTGCTGTTCGCCGGCCGAAAAAACATTGATATGCTCAACGGAACGCTCTGGGACAAGATTCTCATGTTCGCGATTCCGCTTGCCCTGACGGGAATTCTGCAGCAGTGCTTTACGGCGGCGGATGTCGCGGTAGTGGGGCAGTTCGCGGGTGAAGCTGCGATGGCTGCGGTCGGAAGCAACACGCCGGTCGTCGGGCTCTTCGTCAACCTTTTTGTCGGCGTTTCGCTCGGCACGAACGTCGTTATTTCCCAGCTGACCGGGCGCGGAGACGCGCTGCGGATCCGTCAGGCGGTGCATACTTCGCTGCTTCTGGCGCTGGCCGGCGGCGTGATTCTGACGCTCATCGGCGAGCTTGCGTCGGCCCCCCTTCTGCGTCTGCTCGACGTGCCGGATGAAGTCTTTCCGATGGCGCTTTCATACCTGCGGATCTACATCCTTGGGCTGCCGGTGATCTTTCTATACAACTTCGAGGCGGCGATCTTCCGTAGTCAGGGCGAGACGGGCAAACCGCTGATAGCGCTGGCTGTTTCGGGGGTGATCAACGTCCTGCTGAACCTCTTTTTCGTCGTAGTTCTGAAGCGTGCGGCGGACGGCGTTGCGATCGCGACGGTGCTTGCCAACCTCATCAGCTCGGCGATGCTCTTTGTCATGCTGATGCGCGAGCCGGGGGCGATCCGGGTTCATCCGCACGAGCTGAAAACCGAGCCTGTCCTGCTGAAGAATATCCTGAAGATAGGTGTCCCGTCCGGGCTTCAGAGCTGCGTCTTTTCGCTCTCGAACATCTGCGTCCAGTCGGCGATAAACAGCCTCGGAACGATCGTCATCGCGGCTTCTGCGGCTGCCTTCAACATTGAAATCTTCTCGTTTTTCATCATCAACTCGTTCGGTCAGGCGTGTACGACCTTCGTCGGGCAGAACTATGGTGCCGGCAGGGAGGACCGCTGCGTCAGGACGCTTCGCACTTCGCTGCTTCTGGATGCGCTTTTCACGGTCGTCTCATGCTCGCTGATACTTGTCTTCGCGACTCCGCTGCTCTCGCTTTTCAACGGCAATCCGGATGTCATCCGCCTCGGCACGATTCGTTTGAAATATCTCTTTTTCGCCTATATTTTTTCACTGCTTATCGAAAATTTCTCCGGCTACCTGCGCGGCTACGGAATGTCGGCAATCCCTGCCATGACGGCGCTTGTGAGTGTCTGCGGCGTGCGGATCCTCTGGGTTTTCACGATTTTCCGCCAGCATCCGGATTTCCCGATGCTGATGACGGTCTATCCCGTCAGCCTCGGCATAAACGCGCTCTGTCTCGGCGTTTCAAGTCTGCTTTTTGCGAAAAGGAGGAGGGGCAGGACGGCATCTTTCTCAAAATTCTGAGTTTCATCTTCACTGAAAATATTCTCTTATTTCCCCGCAAAATGGTCTTTTCCGCCTTGATTTTCACGGCTGTTTAGATAAAAAGTTCCTTTTGAGGCGACAGTCTCGGTTTGTAGATTTAGGAGGATCGAATGGCGAGCAGAAAACTTCAGGTGTCGTTGGAGGAGTTTCAGAAAAATCCTACGCCGGCGGTGCTTATCGACCTTTTGGAGGTCTGCCGGAAGGAGTCCGAATGGCAGCTGATCGAGGATACGATTTCCGGTTGGGAGGGGACTCCGACGCCTGAAATTTCATACTATCTGGGGCTTGCGCTCCTCAACCTCGGAAAGATGAACGAGGGTGTCCGCGAGCTTAGGAAGGTCGTTGCGGCAAATCCGAACCATTTTGCCGCCAAACGCGAGCTCGAGAAGTATCCTGATGTCGAAACGGGCGGCGATCCCGAGAATGCAAAAAAAGTTCAAACACTTAAAAATATTACGATAGTTCCTCAAAAGCCGGAAAACGACCCGCACTACAACAGGCTCCGTATGAGGAATTTCATCATCGTGTCCGTTCTCCTTATCGCTCTGGTCGTCGGGCTTTCCTTCCTCTTCAAAAAGGATCCGGAGGAGATGTACCGCACGCTTCTTGAGAACCCGGAGGAGAATTTCACATCACTTTCGTACGCGGAATTCGAAGCCGTCGTCGAAAACTACAAGATGACGGATATCCGCGAGGGGCTCGGAGACAGCCTGAAAAGGGCGATCCTCTGGACGCAGGCCTTCGCGATCTACGATTTTCACATCGGAGCGGAGGAGGAGGAGATCCTCTCGCAGTTCAGGATCTACTCGACGCTCGTTTCGGACAAGGGGAGGGAGCTTTCGGACCTTATCGACATGATCGAGGGGAGGCAGGCTCCGGCAGGGATCGCGCTGTACCACAAGCTCGATTCGGAGTTCCCGAAGTCCGAGCCCGCGATTTCCGCGCTTGAACTGAAAGAGCCTGAAACCGTTACCAGATCCAACCTCAGGCAGAGCTTTTACACGGCTCTGCTGATGCTTCGGAAGAGGCATTTTTCGGCAGCCGAGAGCCTTAACAGCAAAATTCTGGCGGCATTCCCGCTTTACGAGCTCTCGCAGAAACTCGAGATCCTGATAAAGGCGAGGACCGCGATCGAGTCCGAAAAGCCGCTTGCGGATATCGAGGGCGATCTTGCCACCCTCAACAACTGGAAGACGCTCAGCAGGGAGCGCTACCTCTACGGCGAGGCGAAGGTCGCTCTGGGCGAATCGGCCGGACGTGACGACGTCGTTACCGACGGTTTCTATTCAGCCTGCCCGGGGAGGTATTTCTGCCGTGATATCGTTAATGATTTCATCAAAAAAAATCCGGCCGAGGCTGCGAGGATGGCTCTCTACATGAAGGAAAAAATGGATACCGCCCGCAGCGCGGATGACATCAAGCTGGTCCTTGAAACCGCCTTCGCGAACGGCGACTACAGCAGCTGCTACTTCGCCTACCACGAGCTTCAGCAGTTCTTCCAGAACGACGTGGATGACGGCGTTTTTGCGAGAGGAGCCGAGTGCAGTGAAAGAAACGGATACCTTGAAGAGGCGGTCGCGGCGTACGAAAAGATCAACGAAAAGGAGCCGAAAACAGAGCTGACAGCCAAGATCCTGCGGATGAAGTACAGGCTTACGAAGGACGACATCTACTTCAACCAGCTCAAGGGGCTTCTCGATAAGAACAGCGAGAATCTTGATATCCTCTACGCCTTTTTCGATGTACTGACTCTGAAGAATGAAATACCTGAAATCATTAAGGTCCTTGAGAAGATCTACTCGCTTGAGGCTGAAGAGAACAAGTTCAGGATCATCGACGAATATCTCAAGTACGGCGCCGTTTTCCAGGCTGTCACGACTCTGGAAAAGCTCGGCGGCAATAAGGATGCCCGCAGAAAGTTGAACGAGATCTACAACAGGTACATGCTCTTCGACAAGGCGGATTCCAAGCTCGAGATAGGCAAAAACAACGACAAACTCTGGCTTTTCGTGCGCGAACAGCTCAAGCAGAACGAGGCGGGCGAGTACGAGTTCGTCTCCCGCGAGGTCGACAAGATGATGTCCGAGATCGACCACTGCGAACCTGTCCTGCTCTACCTCAAGGCGGAGGCTTACCGCAACATGGGCGACAAGCAGAGGACCTTCGCGATGATCGACGCGATGCTCGAGTGCAACAAGTATTACCTGCCGGCTCTGGCGTTCGCCGCCGAGATAACCTATTACCAGGGCGATCTGACGAAGACCCAGAACGGTCTCAACTACATCCTGGAAAACGAAAAGTATCTCTCTCCGGGCGAGTTCAACTATCATAACTACCTGGTTTTGTTGAATGCTGAGATCATGGTCAGCGAAGGAGGCGAGCGGAAGATAGTCAACTATCTGAAGAAAAATCTTATGAAAAACATCCCCTTCGGAGCAAGGGAGGTCGAGCGGATCTCCGATATCAGCGACAAGCTCAAGGAGGCGAACAAAAAATATTTGATCAAATTTTTGAAGAGTAATTACAGGTTTAACGTCCCGCTGAAGGATATATGATTTACGTTTGGAGGAACGATGTACGAACACAAGAAAATAGAGCCGAAATGGCAGAAGAAATGGAGAGAATCCGGGATTTTCGAGTACAAGGGCGCGGATGACCCGAGACCGAAATACTACATGCTGGAGATGTTCCCGTACCCGTCGGGCAGGCTTCACATGGGGCACGTCAGAAACTATTCGATAGGCGATGTCGTTGCGAGATACTACTTCAGGAAAGGTTTCAACGTCCTTCACCCGATAGGCTGGGATTCGTTCGGACTTCCGGCGGAAAACGCGGCTATCGAACACAAGATCCCGCCGGCAAAATGGACTTACGCGAACATTGACAACATGCGCGAACGCTTTCACCAGCTCGGTTTCAGCTACGACTGGAGCCGCGAGACCGCGACATGCAGGCCCGAATACTACCGCTGGGAACAGAAATTCTTCATCGAAATGTTCAACCGCGGCCTGGTCTACAAAAAGAACAGCGAGGTCAACTGGTGCCCGAAATGCAACACCGTCCTTGCAAACGAGCAGGTCGAAAACGGCATCTGCTGGCGTCACGGCTGCCAGGTAGAAAAACGCAAGATCGAGCAGTGGTACTTCAAAATCACGGACTATGCGCAGGAACTTCTCGACTGCCTTGACGAACTCAAAGGCTGGCCCGACAACGTAAAAGAGATGCAGCGCAACTGGATCGGCAGAAGCGAAGGTACCTACATCGACTTCAAATTCGCCGACAGCGACGAGACTGCGACAGTCTTTACGACCCGTCCCGACACGCTCATGGGTGTAACTTTCGTCAGCATGGCGGTCGAGCACGAGTTTACGGCGAAATTTCTGGAAGATGCTCCCAACCGCGCCGAGATGCAGGCATTTATCGATGAAGTAAAGCGTCTGCACCTTGAAACACGCGATGAAAACTACGAAAAGAAGGGCTTCTTTACGGGAAAATATCTGATCCACCCGCTCACCGGCGAGAAAGTTCCGCTCTACTTCGCTAACTTCGTCCTCGCAGGCTACGGAACGGGAATCGTAATGGCGGTCCCGGCTCACGACCAGCGCGATTTCGACTTCGCAAAGAAATACGGTCTTCCGGTAAAAATCGTTATCCAGCCTGAAGAGAAAGCTCTTGAAGCACCGCTTGCAGAGGCTTACACCGAGCCCGGCGTCCTCGTCAACAGCGGCATATTCGACGGCACGAAATCGACTGACGCAAAAAAGAAGATCAGCGATCACGTCATCAAAGAGGGAAAAGGAAGGATCGGCATAAACTACAGGCTTCGCGACTGGGGCATCAGCCGTCAGAGATACTGGGGAACACCGATCCCGATGATAAACTGCCCGAAATGCGGCACGGTTCCCGAAAAGATCGAGAATCTTCCTGTCAGACTTCCCGAAAACGTCGAATTTACCGGCGTTACAAGCCCGCTCAAAGATATGCCCGAATTTTACGAGACGACTTGCCCGATCTGCGGCGGCAAGGCGACACGCGAGACCGACACGATGGATACTTTCGTCGAAAGTTCGTGGTATCACATGAGATACTGCGATCCGAAGAGCTCGGACGTTCCCTTCTCACGCAAGGAAGTCGATCACGCGATGCCGGTCGACCAGTATATCGGCGGAGTAGAACACGCCGTCATGCACCTGCTCTACACCAGATTCTTCACCAAAATCCTGGCTGATCTCGGTTATGTCGGATTCCGCGAGCCGGTTAAGAACCTCCTTACCCAGGGAATGGTCTGCATGGAATCTTATTCCAATGATTCAGGTTACTTATACCCTGATGAAGTTTACAAGAAAGACGGTAAATACTTCACGATCTCCGACGATTCTCCGGTAAACGTCGGCAGAGTCGAAAAAATGAGCAAATCGAAGAAAAACGTCGTCGATCCGCTCGTTCTCATCGACAAATACGGTGCCGACACCGCAAGACTTTTCGTCCTCTTCGCAGCTCCGCCCGAGAAAGACCTCGAATGGTCCGAAGAAGGAGTCGAAGGCTGCAGCAGATTCCTGAGCAGGATCTGGAACATCGTCACGGCGAACGAAGAGATCATCAGAAACTTTGCTGACCCTGAAAATGTTGAAGGCAGCGGCAGGGAACTCTGGTCAAAGACTCACGAGACCATCAAAAAAGTCGGTGAAGAGATCGAAAGATTCCACTTTAACACAGCTATCAGCGCGATCATGGAACTCGTCAACGCGGCGTACAAGATGAAGCCTGAAACGGATACCGAAAAAGCTGTCCTCGCTCAGGCGCTGCGCTCGATAATCCTTCTTCTCAACCCCTTTGCGCCGCACATAACAGAAGAGCTTGCGGAGATCTGCGGAATGAAGGCTATCACCGAAACTCCGTTCCCGACAGTCGATGAAAAGGCGCTCGTCAAAGACGAGATCCTCGTCGTCGTCCAGGTAAACGGCAAGCTCCGCGACAAAATGACCTTCCCGGCAAACGTCACCTCGGCTGAAGTCGAAGCGGCTGTCAGAGCGAAAGACTACTCCAAATTCCTTAAATCCGGCGAAATCAAAAAAGTCGTCTACATCCCCGGCAAACTCGTTAATGTAGTAGGCTAGAGAGAAGGATCCATTCAATAATACGCAAAAAAAAGCCCCTCCGGAGAGGGGCTGAAAAATTAAGAAAAAGACCGGTTATTCATAACTATTGTGAGGAACTTCGGAGAGATTCGGATCTTCGATATCGAAAATAGTGTCAGCCTGCTCGAGAAGAGTTTCGCAGTTCATCGAATCATCAACTTTTACAAGCTGGAAAACACTCTTCGACGTATCGGTAACAGTTGTTTTCTGACCTTTGAGAGTCATGTTTGGAGTGTCCGGATGAGCAAACTGCTCGTCTGTCCATTCGACGTTTCCTTCGATCTTGCCGTCAGCTACAACTTTGCCGGTAAGAATGTGGCTGAGTCTCTGGACGTAATACATCGGACCGCTTACGAAACCGTTGAACTTGATTGTGAAGGCAGCTTTTCCGTCACCATCGTGATCGAAAATTCTTGAATCGTTTTTGTCGGAAATCATCTCTTCAGCTGCAGGATTTTCCATGTTGGCGCCGCGGAGTTCCCAGTCTTTGTTGAGCTTAAAGGTCTTTTCTCCGCCTTCTTCGGCGATTTCAAGATAAGGAACATTTTCCTGGCCGGCGATATCAGCGGGTTTCCAATGGAAGAAAATCGTGTTGAATTTTGAATCCGGCTCGTTGAATTTTACGACACCCTGATTCAGAGAACTGTCGCCTGTACGGTTGTCGGTTCTGCAGATCTGGTTGGCTTTTTTATTGAAATCAAGTTTGCAGTTTGCGTCAGGTTTAATCTCAGTAACAATGTATCTTGTTGTTACGCTCGGAACATTTTTAGCGAGAGTTGTGCTCGATTTCGAACGAAGGATTATCTTCTGAGCCCATGTCCCTACGAATTCTTTTTCAAGGTCGCTGAGTTCACAGCCTTGCGGTTCGGAGTCGCCTGTGTCAGCCGGCTCGGTGTCATCGTCCGGTTCGGAATCGCCTGTATCAGTTGTGGAATCGCCTGTGTCGGTCGTTGAATCGCCTGTGTCGGTCGTTGAGTCGCCTGTATCAGTCGTCGAATCGCCTGTATCGGTCGTTGAATCGCCTGTATCGGTCGTTGAATCGCCGGTATCTGTTGCTGAGTCACCGGTATCGGTTGTTGAGTCGCCGGTATCGGTTGTTGAGTCGCCGGTATCGGTGTTGTCTTCTTTTTTGTCTCCGCCGCCGCATGAGACAAGGAACATGAGTGCAAAGATCATGGAAATCGTAATTAATTGTTTTTTCATAATAAATCCTCCAAATAAAGTTACCAAATTACTTCTACTGCAAGTCCTATATTCATTAAAAAACCTTCGCTTGTCCAGCCCGGGAAACCGGGGTTGTTGGTCTGAAGACCAGCCTTTATCTCTTCAAATTCTTCCTGTGTAGCCTTGGATCCGTAATATTCCGCATCATCCGGAAGTTCATCAACGAGTCCGCCGTCTTTCATCGAACGTTCCAGATCCTTTTCTTCTGTCCTGCTCAAAAGCCACTGTAATGAGGCGCTGATCCCGGCGCTGATCTTGACCTCTTTGGTGATGCTGAAATACTCCTGATATCCGAGAGAAAAACCGAATCTGTCGTTGTCCACATAGTTTTCCCTGCCTGTCTGTGCCGGAACCGGGCTCGGAACATAGGTGAATCCGAAAGCCGCCCTGCGTTCAGGGTGACGCATGATCAATCCGGCAGTTGCGGAGAATGTGTCGTTCCATCTGTCGGCTGGCTTCTCTCCGTGACGGTTGACGTAAGTCGACCATCTTGACCAGTCGAAGGCCGCCATCGGAGTGATCTGATAGCTGTTCTGGATATCAAAATTGTAGTAGGTGCCTACCGAGAGTTTTATCGGCTGATAACCTGCTGTCATCGAAGAGTTGGCGGTCAGATAACCTTTCTTGCTGCCGTCTTCGTATTCCCAGCCGAGAACCTGCATTTCGTTGTTGAGCTTGACGATACCGGTGTTCGTCGGGAAGTGGAATGTCCCTGTGAGATGCCATCCTGCGACCGGATTCGCCACGAAAGAGAAGTAGGGCATTACCGATGCGCCGACATTCATTTTTGCGTTAATGATCTGTACCGCCGGGTCTGTCGGACTGGGGACGAAAACACGGTTCTGGGTTTTCGTGTAGGTCGAGATCGCCAGTCCTGCGCCGATCCTGAAATAGCGGCCGAACCTGCCCGCGAGAGCTACTGCCGCGCTGAACTGTTTGAGTCTGTCGCCGTAAAGTTCATAGTGCAGACTATTGGAAAAATACTGCTCGCGTTCGTCGTTGAAGAAGGGTTCCTGAGTCTGGATCCCTGAAAAAGGAAGAAGCGCGTAAACACCGACGGTAAGTTGTCCGCCGTGTTTTTCAAGACTCTTTCTTGCGATGTTTTTTACAGCTCCCAGGATGATCACTCCGTCAAAGGAATCGTAATCGGCAGATCCGCGTTTGTTTATCAAATCTGCGGTCGCCATCGGCGAGTAAAAATTGTCTACCCCGGCTCCCATGTTTCCTGTATCGACATCGTAAATGTGGGAGGATATGTCATATCCTTCAGGACGGACTCCGTGTTTTATCGATTTGTTCTGGATCGTCATTCCGAAACCGATTTTGAAGGAGTCGTCGAGAGTCGCCAGATCGGCCGGGTTGAAATAAGCCGCCTCTGCGCCGGTTGCTATGATGCGTGAGGTGAAGGGGTGTACAGAATCCTGTGCCCCGACGAGTTCAAGTACGGACGACGCCGAAAGCGATGCCGTGCAGAGCAGGAGAAGGACCAGTGTAGCCAGTTTATTATTATTCATACTATACCTCCATTAAACCGGATATGAGACCCGTTTTTTTTAAAAAGGTTACTTCCGAACATTGTTTATTGCGCCTCAGCCAGAAATTTCATAACTTTTTTGATGTCCTCCCATGTCGGACGCTTCAGATTTTCATTGCGCAGAAGCGCACTCGGGTGGTATGTGACGAAGGTTTTGATACCGTTGTATTCGTGGCTTGTTCCGCGTGCTGCGGAAAGAGTCGTATCCAGCCCCAGAATGTATCTCGTAGCTACCCTTCCGAGGAGGATGATGACCTTCGGATTAACTATCTCGATCTGCTTTTTCAGATAGCCTATGCAGCTTGCCGCCTCATCAGGAAACGGATCACGGTTCCGCGGGGGACGGCATTTGACGATGTTGGCTATATATACGGAATCACGAGGGATCTTCATACCGTTTTCTATGATCTTAGTAAGCAGCTGCCCGGCGTCTCCGACAAACGGCCTGCCTGTTTTGTCCTCGGTCTCGCCCGGACCCTCGCCGATAAACATGATATCTGCATTCAGGTTGCCTTCGCCGAAAACAGTGTTGGTCCTGCACTTCGCAAGCTGGCACCCGGTGCATTGCGAGACCTCGCGCCGAAGGTTTTCGACAGGAGAGAGGGAGGGGTCATACTTGTATGCGTTTACCGCGGCGCTCAAAGGTTTCTGTTCCGTCGGTTTTGCTGCGGTTTCCGCTCCTGCGTTGAGAAGCGGGGTGATGTCAGGTTCCGGATAGAGAGTCTTAAGAGCGTCTTCAAGTGTTTTGTTTAAGTCACCGAGAAAACGGCTGCCGAAGAAAAAAGGCTCAATTTCCTGCTGCCAGTCGAGCCAGTTTTTCAGCTTTGAATGAAAATCTTCAGAAAGCGTCAAATAAACTAATCCTTTTCTCGTCCGTATCTAAGCAGGAAGAGGTTGTCTTCGATCGCGTTTACAGCGTCCTCTCTGACCTTAGGATCGGTTTCGTCGCGGTTAATATCCTTCAAATACTTCTGTACAGACTTGTCGTTGATCTTTGCAAGCGACTCGATGCCGATCGACTTTGCAAGGATCGATCTCTCTCTTCTGATGAAGTCGTAAAGCGGCTTCGCTCCGTCAACGTGACCGACCTGACCGATAGCCATGGCAGCCGCCGTGCGGATCTCCTCGTTCGGGTTTTCATTCAAAACAGAGATGAGGAAGGGGAGATTCTCGGGGAATTTATACTTTCCGACGTAAGCGAGGATCGCCTTGTTCCAAAGTATGTCGCTTCTCTTCTTGAAGAGCGAAATAAGTGTTTCGGCAGTCGCCTTCGAACGGGTTTTGTCGAAGTATGCGTTGAATTCGTACATCCTCTCGGAGCTCCTCTCTTCGGTCGCAGCCTTCAGGACCATTTCGGTGAGATCCGCACCCTCATATTCCGCAACGATCGCGAGGACTTTTGAAAGCCATTCCGCATCGCCGCTTTCGATCTGGGCGACAAGAAGTCTCATCGTCTCGGGAGCGTCGATTTCGATAAGGGTCCTTACGAAAACCTCCTTGTTGCTTGTCGGTTTCTGGACCGGGAAGCATTCAGAGGTCGAGGGGGTGTATATCGAGACTTTGTTCAGGATTCTGCCGATCGTCGGAACGCTCTGCTTGGAATAAAGCGCCATCGCAGCGTAACCGAATGCCGTCTGGTTGTCAGGGTTGAAGCTCTCGGCCTTCGGGAGAACGTTCTGGTTGAAGTATATCTCGCCCATGATGTCGCCTGAGAATTTTACGGCGATGCAGGCAAGAGTGTTCGTACCGCTGATGAATTTGTCGTAGGTCTCGTAGTCGAAGACGAGTCCTGCGTATTTTGCAACGGCGAGAGCCGCTCTGAGCGATGTCTGATCGTTTTTCTCGATATATCCGGCAACGAGGGCGTCAAACTCCGACTTTGTCGAATCGCTCATCATTTTCTCGGATTTTTCACGGATCGCCCTGATCGCAAGTTCGAGAAGCTTGCCGTCAAACGGCTGCCAGAAGTTGATCTGATAAGGCGTGATAAGCGAGAAGTTCGCCTTATCTTCGCGTGTAAGAGGGATCGAAACGCTGTCTTCGAGAAGTTTGTACTGGGCGCCGTTCTTCTTGAGCATGAAGAGGTAGACGTCACCCTTCTTGTAGTCGTCGCGTTTGTAACGGCGGCGCAGCTTTTCGTTGTCTATGCCGACGATCTCGATATCGCCGGAAACGTCGCCGACAACGGCCTTCTTAATGCTGACCTTGGCCTTCGTCTTTCCGCCCTGGACGTAGACGGCGGTAACGACGACATCCGCATCGGCAATAGCCTTTACGAAGTTTTCATCACTCATCTGGATCTTGTCGTCAAGAATCGACTGCGCAAAAATCGCGGTACACGCAAGCATCAGGAGCCCGAACACCATAATTTTTCTGAACATCGCTATCCTCCGCATCTGTGCGAATAATAAAAAGCATCAAATATAATTATAGAGATAAAGGCGATATTGTCAACTAAAGCGGGATTTACTGAGGATTTTGCTGTTCCTGATCTTTTTTGCGGTATCCGGCTACCCTGGCGGACACGAAATTCATCAGCTCCTTAACGCCGGTGCGGGTTATTCCGCTGATCTCGAAGTAGGGTCTTTCGCCGACATATTCGCGCAGCTCACTGCGCAGTTTTTCCTGCTCTTCTGTGTATGAATCGATCTTGTTGAGGACAAAGACCTGTTCGCGTTTCGCCAGATTTTCATCGAAGAGCTCCAGCTCGCGGTTTATCTTTTCGATGTCGTCGACCGGCGATCTTCTTGCCGGATTTATCTCGACCAGATGGATCAGAAAGCGCGATCTTTCGACGTGACGCAGAAATCTGTGACCCAGCCCGGCGCCGGTGTGCGCACCTTCGATGAGACCAGGGATGTCCGCGACGACATAGGTCAGGAAATCTCCGGCATCGACGACTCCGAGGTTAGGAACGAGCGTCGTGAAAGGGTAATCTGCGATTTTCGGGCGTGCGTTGCTGATGATGCTGATCAGGGTCGATTTCCCGACAGACGGAAAGCCGATGATCCCGACGTCGGCGATCAGTTTGAGCTCGAGCCTGACCACGCGTGATTCGCCGGGAATTCCGTCCTGGGCGTAGCGCGGGGCCTTGTTGACGCTTGTTTTGAACTTTGCATTGCCGCGTCCGCCGATCCCGCCTCTGCATATGATCTCGCTCTGGCCGTGCTCTGTGATGTCCGCCAGAAGTTCGGATGTTTCGTTGTCGTAGATCAGCGTTCCTACCGGAACTTTGATGATCTCATCGTTCCCCGAACGGCCGTACATGTTGGCGCCCATGCCGTTCTGACCGTTTTCGGCCTTGATCTTGTGACGGTAGCGGATGTCGTAGAGAGTGGTGATGTTTTCATCGCCTCTGAAGACGATGTCTCCGCCTTTTCCTCCGTCGCCTCCGTCGGGACCGCCGAGCGGGATAAACTTTTCGCGGCGGAAACTTACTGCTCCGGCACCGCCGTTTCCGGCTGATACTTCAACTGTGGCCTGATCGACAAATTTCATGATTCAGCGAGTAAAAAAAAACTCCCGTTGCCGGGAGTTCGTATAACGTATCTAATGGAGTCCTATTCTTCGACCGGACGTACGTGAACTCTTTTTCTATCCTTGCCGTTTCTGATGAAGGTTTCGTACTCTACAACGCCGTCGGTGAGAGCGTAAATCGTGTAGTCGCTGCCAAGTCCGACATGCTCGCCCGGGATCCATCTCGTTCCGCACTGGCGAACGATGATGTTGCCGGCAAGAACCATCTCGCCGCCGAACTTTTTGATGCCGCGTCTCTGACCTGCACTGTCACGACCGTTTCTTGCGCTACCGCCGCTTTTCTTGTGTGCCATGATAATCCCCCGATATTAAACTACTTTGTTATTTCAAGAACTTTAAGCTGGGTGAAGCTCTGTCTGAAGCCGTTTTTGACCTTGCTGGTTTTTCTTCTTCTCTTCTTGAAGACGATGACCTTTTTGCCTTTGAAGTTTTTAACGACTTCGAGTTTTACGGTTACGTCGGTAAGATAGGGCTTGCCGACATAGACATTCTGGTCGTCCGAAAAAAGAAGAACGTTTTTGTTTTCTATAAGTTCACCCTCTTTTTTGTCCAGATTATAAACGGAAACCTTCTCTCCGGGAACGGCTTTGAGCTGGTTGCTGCCGAAATCGATCATTGCGTACATAAAGAACCTCCAAAAAATAGTACGAAAAAAACGCGGACACTCTAGTCAGAAACTTTTGTAAGTCAAGATTTTTTTGGATATGTATCTGTTTCGTGTCGGAGTCCCTGTTTTATCTGCGATGCCTAAAATGAAAACAGGCAAATAATTGCCAAAAGTGATCTCTTTGTTAAAATATGCAGATTTTTTGTTTATTAACTTAGCTAAGGGGTGGTTTATGAAAAAGCTTTTCGTATTTTTTACACTCATGCTTCCGCTTCTTCTCACGGCTGCTTTGGGACCGAATGTCTCGGTCGCGCCGGACGGCAGAGAGCTTAAATGGGAAGAGGGTGCGTGGGACTTCTTTATTATGCACAAATCATTAATTGAACAGGTCACCGGCACGGCGACGACGACTGCCGGAAACCCGCAGGCCGATACCTGCATCGACCCGAATATCGGTTCGACCTATACACTGACTTCAAAGCTCGTTCCGAACGATGCCGATGTCGACCGTGCATTCCTCATCTGGCTTACCGGTCACGATCCGGACAGTTTGAATACCCCGACCGACAACTCGGTCACACTGACCTTCACGAACTCCGAAGATCCGACCCTCACGCTCAGCCGTGAGATCACCGCATCCTATCAGGGTATGCCCTCTCCGACTTCGCAGGGCGGTTTCGAGTTCGAAACTCTTTATATGACTGACAGCTCTACGGGCAACACCGCAGTCTACACTTACCGCGTCGAGGTGACCGATTTCATGAAAGAGATCGTGCGCATGGGCGAGGAGCGCGGCATGAAGCCCGGCGAGGCTATCTACGGAGATTACAACGTCAAGGGAATGGCATGCAGCAACCATCAGAATTACCTTACGACAAGCGGACTTGTCGGCGGCTGGGCGCTTCCTTTCGTCTACACTTCGTCACACATCGCGGCGAAGAAGATCTACATCTACCACGGTCTTGCGGCATACCGCTTCGAGGCTGCTGAAATCACTGTCAGCGGTTTCGAGCTTCCTAGCGAGGCAATGGTCAGACTCGGTCTCCTCTCCTTTGAAGGCGACCCTGGTCTTGCAAGCGCAACTGGAATTAACGTTTTCGGTGGTGCTGCCGAGCCCGAAGGACTGGCGATCAAGGGACAGCACGCAACAGCGGATTACACGCTTATGGCGAATGACTGCAACCCCTTCAGAACACAGGATTCAACAGGCATGGCTTTCAACTACACCGAGGTCTTCAACTCGATCTCTTCGGTTTTCGGCTGGCAGGACGAAGCGCCTTTCTGTATTGGCGATCCGAACAACCCTGCATCGACGACAAACCCGATCGAATACGCGATCGACGCCGATGTCTTCATGATCGACGCAAAGACCTACGAGGGTTTTGCCGAGCACCTTCAGAAGGGTGACACTCAGTTCAACCTCAAGATCGGTGCGAACCAGGACCAGGTCTACACGAACTTCATGATCGTCAGCGTCGATACCAAGACGCCGGCATTCGATATCCCTCAGAACCCGCAGACTCCCGACGGCAGAGAGAAGACCTACTGCTCCTGCGCGAACGAAGAGGATGCGATCTGCGCCGACAGACCCTTCTACTACATGATCAAGCTCCAGAACTGGGGCGAATACATCGCTTACAACGTAACGCTTCAGGATACGCTTCCGTCACAGGTAGAATACGTTCCCGGTACGACCGAGATCGCGACGAAGTTCGACCAGTACGGCAACGGCACTGACTGGAAGCCTCTTGAGGATGTCAACGGCGGCTTCCCGTTCGCTCAGGCACGCAAGGTCGCTGACCAGATCTACTACTGCGACAAGTCGACGATGACATGCGAAGACGGTGCGTGGATCAGATTCGTCGTCAGACCGAAAGACAACCTTGCAAAGAACGAGGTCATCAAAAACTCTGCTGACATCACGGATGATTCACAGGTCGTTTACCACACCAACAGCAACATCCCGCTCAGACTCAAACTCGGGACCTGCCCGCTTGTAACTGAGTGCGAGCTTCCGCCGAAAACAAAGTGCGGCGGTGTTGCGACCGATTCCGGTGAGGATTACTGCACCAATGATACCGACTGCAAGGACGGCAAAAAGTGTATCGACAACGTATGCACAAAAGAAACTGCCGGCGACCTTTCATCGAATGCGACGATCGAATTCGGTGAGGGTGTAAACTCTCCCGACAATTCGTCGTCTGAAATCATTATCCCGCGTGAAAACCAGGGGCTTGTTCTCGGTCAGTTCTACCTGCTTTCGAATGCCGACAAGGGTAAGTTCAGCTTCAACGGCGGATCCTTCAAGATCAACGCTGATCCTGATGTCTTTACGAACAACTTCAAACTTTATAAGGATGTAAACGCCAACGGTATAGTTGACGAAGGCGATGTGGAGATGGCCTCCTCTGCCGATGTCAAGTCCTCTTACTTCGAGTTCACCGTTCTTGACGCTGCGAACAGACTTTATGAGCCTGGCGTAAAACACAACTTCCTCGTTGTTGCCGATGCTAAAACCAACTCAACTGGCGGTCAGGCAGGCAAGTTCTTTATGAGCATCGAAGGCTCCGAGTCCTTCAAGATTTCGGATGCCGGCAGCGTTGACCTTAAGGGAAACCAGATCGACTTCGTGACCTACAGGTTCGAGCCTGCCGAGGGATTCGTATTTACGAGATCTGATAAAAACGATCCTGAAGTCCCGAACTACAAGAACTTCAACGGTGTCCACCCGATGCTTCTTGTCAGAACGAAATCAATCGCTACCAACGATGCGATCCAGTCGATAACGGTAAGGGCTCCCGGAGACTCTGTAAAATTCGGAGAGGGAATCAAATCGCTCGCGCTCTACATCGACAAGAACGGTGACGGTGTAGTTTCACCTGAGGATACGCTCGTATCAAAGGTTTCGACATTCGAAAACCCGTCAACCTTTATGTTCAATGATCTTGCCAACTCTCTGCAGTACATGGTAGACGAGCAGAAGTACCTGCTTTTCGTCGCTGATTTCAAGCTCACGAACGGTCAGAAGGCTAGGATTCAGATAAACAAGGTTAAGGTAAAGGTTTCTACAGATAAAGTAATCGGCCTTCCGGTCAATTCGAACGAATTTGTTTACGAATACGATCCTACCATGGATCCGGACGGCGGCGATGACGGCAGCGGCTGCGCTGTAACTGCTCTTCCGACCGATCTCGGTTTTGCGAAGTATCTTATTTTCATAGCTCTGGCTCTTCTTGCGCCTTTTGTAGCTAGAAAAGAGAGATAGTTGTTTTTTTCAGCCGGGGGGCGTCTGCTCTCCGGCGTTTTTTTAGGAGGTGACCTATGAAAAAACTTGTTTCACTGATTATTTTGGCAGTTTGCGCTATGTTCGTAGTCGCATGTGCTGATGATGAAGACGATGGTGCGGTCGGCGGCAACGGGACTCCGTGCGATCCGATGACGGATACTCAAACATGTACAAACGATTATACTCAGATCCTGGAGTGCCGGTTCGTTGAAGGATCCGCTTCATACGAATGGATCTCCAGCAGGGCGTGCAACGTAGGTTTGGGCGAATACTGCCGCCAGCTTGCAAACGGGACCTTCTCCTGCCGCGACGATTCGTCGAATACGACCGATACGGGCGACGATACGGTACCGACCGATACAGGCGCCGACACGACGCCGACCGACACAGGCGATTCCGTACCGACCGATACAGGTGACTCTGTACCGACCGATACAGGTGACTCCGTACCGACCGACACGGGCGATACGGTACCGACCGATACAGGTGACTCCGTACCGACCGACACAGGCGATTCCGTACCGACTGATACCGGTGATTCCGCGGGCGACACGGGCGATTCCGAAGTCTGCACCGACTGCGACGGCAGCGGCGTAAAGATCACGGGAACAGTCACCCTTTTCCACCCGACGGCTCTTCCCTCATCGACATACGCCTCTCTCGGCGGAGTTCAGGACGCATCGGAATACTTCCCGCCCTGCGAAACGAGCGTGACTCTCGGTGAAAAATCGGTTTACGGTTCGCTTGTCGTCAACCTGAACACAAAGCACGTTGCGACAGTTGCGGAGATGGATGCTCTCAACAGTATTACCGGAACAGAAAAGTTTATTCAGGTAAACCACTCAGTTGCCGGAGAAATGGGTGCAGCGGCATTCCCCAAATACTCGACAGGCATAACGATCAGCTATTTCAAATCGTTTACGGATAGTGAGACTGGAACAACAGAAACGGACCTGTTTATTGATGACATGGATCTGGTCAACGGTAATATTGCCGACACCTATGCTATCCGCATCATCTGTGAAGGAGGAACCATCAGTTCCGGCGTCAAGAAAATCGGTCCGTACAACGGTGACGACTGCATTTTCCATATTCTCAATTTCGCAACTGATACAAGCGACGCCTGCTGGCACGCACTCGGCGTTTCGGATCCGGATCTTGTAAACGACGGTCTTACGTTCACAGTTCAATAACATTTAACTTTTTTACATTTCAAGGAGATTCATTTTGGGCAACGAATATTCGGAAAGTGCCGCAAGTTCGACCTCGCGACTGGTCAGACTCTGCTTCGGCTACTTTTTCTTTTACGTCATCACCGGCGTTTCGGTAAAATATTTCCTTAAAACCGGAGAGGGATTCCCCGGTATCCCGGGAATGGAATTTTTGCTCTACAACACAGCCGGTTCCAGTGTTTTCGTAACATTTCTCGTCCTTATCTGGCGTTGGTACCGTCTGGATTCCGTCAGCAAAGTCAGGATCTGCGGCGTCATGATCCCTGGCGAGATCCCCTACATCGTCTTTTCGGGAATCTGCACGGCAGTCATAGTTCCGACGACGACGCTGCTTTACTCATTCGACGGTATCTCTGTCATGGTCGCTATGATCATCATGCGCGGCTCTGTTATCATCATCGGCAGACTCGTAGATGCTATACAGATCTCCCGCGGGATCCTCAAAAAGAAGGTCTACGCGGAGGAGAATATCGCCATGGTGATTGCTCTTGCGGCGGTTTTCGTCAAGCTCTTTACAAAGGCTGACGACGGTGCAAGCCCGCTTTCGTCGATCCCGTTCATGGTGATCTTCTTCAGCTACATCGCGGCGTATGCGTTCAGGATCTACATTATGAACTACTACAAAAACACGCGTCCGCCTGAGGCGAAGAAGGACAACAACCGTGCGTTCTTCGCGATCGAGCAGATCACGTCCTTCACGACGATGGTGCTTGTCACGCTCTGCGTTTTGGTAGCGGCGGGTAAGTTCGGCGTCACCGGACCGAGGATCACACCCTTTTCCGATGCTGTTTTCCACACCAACTGGAAGTGGGCTCCCTGGGCTGCGCTTGTCGGCGTTGCATACGGGATAAACGCCTTCTTCTCTGTTTTCATCTTCATGTTCAAGGGCAGGACGGCGACCTTCGCGAACCTTGCTAACAGGCTGACGTCGCTCATCGCCGGAACACTTTCCACCGTTATTTTTGCGGCATTCTTCGGAGGAAGATACCCGCAGCTTATCGACTGGATATCGCTTGTGCTGATCTTCTTCGCCATCGGCTTTATGGTCAAGGCTGAGAAGAGGAGAAAAGCGGAACTTACGGCTGCAAAGTAGAAAATCAGTTCAAGGCAAAAAAAAAGGCCCCGAGAGGAGCCTGAAGTTCTTGGTAGGTTTGTCGGAAAGGTTAGTAACCTCTGCCTCTGTTTTTTACGAAAAAAAATGAAAGAAGGTGCGTTTTTTTATCAATCCAGCTGGAACCAGTATGTGTAGTCATGCGAGGAGTCGTTGATTATGACGTTGTGGATAACGACGTTGTACTTCAGTCCGGTCTTTACTCCGGTAGTCCTCCAGCGAAGGTTGTTCGGAACGCCGTAGCCCTCGTTGTCATACTGCAGGTCCTTTATCTGATAGACTTTATTTTCTGTTTCAGATGTGATGGCGATCGAAGCCGAAGCAAAGTTGACAGAGGAGTTGCCCCACTTGCTGAGCTTGTTGGAAATTACGGTGAATGACATCATCACGGTATCGTCGTAGAGCTCTTTCGGATAGTTTTCAAACGGATAGGCGACAAATTCGATATCGCTGTCCGAGATATCCTGCTGGGCGCCACCGATGACGTGGACCGCCGCGCCGAGCGTGAATGTCTCCGCACCGTACTGTCCTGCGCCGACACCTTCGCTCCTTCCGTATGAAATGTCAGCGAGCCACGGGTCGAGGAACCATCTGCGGTGACCGAGCTCTTCGACGTTTTTTTCGATCATGAAGCCGTCAACGATCGCGGCGTCGTCGGTTTCCGGCTGGTAATTCGCCATCTTTATGTGGATGTTGCTGGAGCTGCATCCGTCCAGGGCATCCTGAGAATAGCATTTCCAGGAATTGTCCGGATAGTGGCTGAGCTTCTGGTTCGCCGCGATGACGAGCGAGCATTCGGCGACGATGTCGTCAAATTCATCGGTGTAGACGACGGGCGGGAGTTTGTGGATCGCACGGAGGTGGTTGAGACGCTCCAGAACGATGTTTTTTGTCCCTTCGCTCGGGTAGCCGGCAGTGCACTGGGCAACATCCGGGTCTGATTCGTAGACTGGAAAATCTCCGCCTGAATCACCGGTGTCGGAGGTGGTAGAGTCACCTGAATCGGTATTTTCCGAATCGCCTGAATCACCAGTGTCGGCAGAGTCGCTGTCGGTCGGTTCCGTGTCGTCTGGATCGGAAAAATCTTCGTCGGGCTCCCTCTCTTCGTCCTGTTTGCCGGTCGACCCGCCGCCTATACCCCCGGAAGAGCCTCCTCCGCCTGGTCTTTGCGCATCGTCAGGCCGGTCGACGTGTTCGACGTCGTTGTCGGTCATGCCCGGCGTACTGCCGTCGTAGTCGTCACCGATATCGCCGTAAATGTTGTCTTCTCCGCTGCCGCCGCAGGCTGCAAAAAGAGTTAAAACCAAAATGATTGCAAGAAATTTCACTGTTTTCATATGTCACCCCCAGCCAATGATTTATCAGTTTACTTGAAAAGCGCCTGAAAAAAAGTAAAACCCGAAGGTTGTATGTTCTTTTCCGGATGTGTTTAATTATTTATTAATGAATATGGAGGTCAAAATGCTTAAAAAAGCTGGTTTGGCGCTTTTTCTGTCGGTTTTTGCGCTGACACTTTCAGCTGTCGGGCCGAAACCTGTCCTCGGACAACTTGTCGAGAGAGAGGACGGCAGACTTTATGACACTTTTTACTATCACATGAATCTGGGGCCGCAGTTCCTGCTCCAGCTTTATGACCAGATCGCGATCCCGCACAGCGTGAACCTTAAAATGCTCGATGCTGTCGAATTCAACGGCGTCAAAATCGCAGATATGCTCGGCGAGGTAACATACGATCAGGATAATTACAGAGCTTTCAGGATCGCACTCGACAAGTCGGACAGAGCAAACTGGATGCAGGTCAGGAACCTTCTCGCGGCGAAGAACGTCGCTGCCTGGCCGGTACTGACATACTACGCTCCAGACCACCTGATAGTTCTCGACGGAACGATGAGGATCCACTTCTACGAGTCCACCCCCGTCGAAGAGCAGCACAGGATCATGGATATGTTCAACCTGAAGGTGGTCGAAGTCGTTGACGACAACTTCTATTCGGTAGAGCTTCCGGTCGGCGTAGATCCCTTCGCGTTTGCGAACATGCTCTACGAGCGCGGTCTCGTCCACTGGGCGCAGCCGAACTGGCCGTGGTATTACAACGAGAGGAAGGTAACGCCGAACGACCCCTATTTTTCGAACCAGTGGCACCTTACGCAGATCAACTCTCCGTCGGCCTGGGATACAGAGACAGGCGAGGGAAGGGATGACGTCAGGATCGCCATCATCGACAGCGGCGTTGATCTGACGCACCCCGATCTGAACGTTCTTACGAGCGCCGGTATCGACCTCGTAGGAAACACGGGCGGTGCTCCGATGACCAGTCAGGATGACCATGAATCCGTTCCGCACGGAACTGCATGCGCAGGTCTTGCGGCTGCTAAGACAAACAACGGGATCGGTGTCGCAGGATCATGCTGGGGCTGCCCGATCATCCCGATCAGATTCCTTTCGACATACCAGTCCGGCGATACCTACAAGGCTATCAAACACGCAGTCGACAACGGTGCGTGGGTAGTAAACAACAGCTGGGGCTGCCAGGATTCCAACGGCTACGGCGGCTGCACGACATGCCCGGCAGACAACAGCAGCTCGCAGGGTATCACTTACGGTATTTCCAACGGCCGAGGCGGCAAGGGCACCATCTTTTTGTGGGCTGCGGGAAACTCTCACTGCCCGACATCCAACCAGCAGTTCCTGCATGACAACAACATGCTGACGGTCAGCGCTCTCGAGTCCAACGGCAGCATGGCGAGCTACTCGAACTACGGTGCCGAGGTAGATATCAGCGCAGGTGCCGGTGCGGCGACGACTGATATCCAGGGCAACCAGTACGGCTATGCCTGCAACTCATACAACTGTCTCGGAAGCCTTGACAGCAACGGCGACTATACGAGCGGATTCAGCGGGACGAGCGCAGCGACGCCGGTTGCGGCAGGAGCTGTTGCACTTATGCTCGCCGGCGCTCCGGATCTCAGCTTCTCGGGTGCGATGAACTGCGTCAAATCTTCGGCTTTCAAAACGACGAAAAACTGCGCCGAAGGCGGCTGGACGACTCAGTCTGACGAGTGGCTCGCAAGCGGTTCGGCTGAACATTCACCATGCTTCGGCTTCGGTGTCATCGATGCGAATGCAATGCTTGTCGGTGCCAAAAACGGTACCTGCGGAGCCTGCATCTCGACGGCTAAGATCGACGGCTGCTACGACGAATACAACGGCAAGGACGATGACTGCAGCGGTACGGTCGATGACGACTGCACGAACGGCGGAAACGGACGTGCCGGATCTGCGTGCAGCGAAGCCGATGACTGCATCAACACTGCGGTTAACCCTGTTTGTCTCACAGGAGAGGGCTGGAGCGGCGGTTACTGCTCGGCTTCCTGCTCCAAAAACAGCGACTGCTACAACGGTACGAGCAAGGTCGAATGCTACGAAGGTCACTGCATCGCGAAGTGCAGCTTCAACACGGTAAGAGAAGGTTATGCATGCATTTCCAACAAGATCCTGCCTTCAGGGACTGTCGCGACCGCGAACTGCGGAAACGGCGTCAAGGAGGAGGGTGAAGTCTGCGACGGCGGCACGAAGACCTGCCACAGCATCGACAGCAGCTTCACGGACGGTTACGCGATGTGCAGGGATGACTGCCGCGGCTACGACACGTCAACATGCTCCGGCGGAGGCGGATCCCTCTGCGGCAACAAAAATCTCGATACCGGCGAGATCTGCGACTCGGAAACGATACCCTGCAAACAGCTTGCAGGCGCTCCTGAGGGCGGAACTGCAAAGTGCGCGAGCGACTGTCTCAGCTGGGATCGTTCTGGCTGCTACGATACCGGCAACGGCGGAGGAGGCAACGGCGGCGGCAGCGAAGGCGGTAACGGCAGCGGCGGCGGAGACCACGCGAACTGCGGAAACGGCTACATCGATGCTGGAGAACAGTGCGATGACGGCAACAGGATGGACGGCGACGGCTGTTCTCAGTACTGCATGTTTGAAAACGATAAGTCTTCAACAAAGAAGAAATCGTCCGGCTGCTCAGCCCTGATCCTTTAATTTTGATTTGATTCAAATATTTATCCTACAATAACCTGAGACGGGAGAAAACATGAAAAAATCCGACACCTTACATCTTTATTTGGCGGTTGCGCTGCTTTTTGCGCTTTTGACTCTCTCCTGCGGCGGAGGTTCAAAAAATGACGGATCAGACAACGACGCGGCAGGGGCCGACGGTGATTCTGTTCCCGCTGCTGATGAGGATCCTGAAGCCCCGACGGACGGTGAGGCTCCGTCAGACGGCGATTCAGAGCCTGCCGGCAATACTCCGAGCGAGGAGTTCTCCGAAGGACCGTACGGTATAAACTACGGCGATATCGCGGGAGATTTCACGCTCCCGACGGAGGAGGGGGATTGGAATTTCGCCTCGAACTACACTCACGACGACAGCTACATCTTTGTGATTTACAGAGCCGGTTCGATGAACAGCGACAACAAGATGTGGTCGACTTCGATGATGAACCTCTTTGATGCTTCACCGATGAACGTCCACTATTTTTTCGCGGTCTACACGGACAAAAACGATACGTTTGAAGGTAAGATCGCAGAAATCAGGGAGAATATCGAAAAGGCTGCCGATGCGACGGGCAACGTAGAGCTTCAAAAGCGGATCCACGTCGTTTCAAGACCTCTTCCCGAGATCGACTGCTGGCTTAACGACTGGGCTGAAGAAAATTCCGCTGTTTTCCTCGGTATCGACCGTTTCCAGAGGCTTCGGGCCGGAGGCTCGTTCGCGAGCTGGCAGACTTCGACCGATCCGATGATCGAAAATATCATGAAGGAGGCCGAATATTACAACTACGAATGGAACCTCGAAGGCTTCTTGAAGGAAAACGAACAGAAAACCAAAAAAATCCAAGGTCTTGACGGCGTTCCTTTCGAGACTGAAGGGTGGGCTAAAAATATCTACTTCAACGTCGATTTCGATGATTTTGAGGGTGACGGTTCGCTTTACATCCTTTTTGAACAGCTTTGCGAAAATCCGAAAGACTGCGAGTGGGACAGACTTGAACGCCTTTTCCTCTGCGATGACGGCGAGGAGGAGTGCTCGATCGAGATCGGACGCTGGATCACGACCTACGGCAGAAGCGGAAAGTGGCTAACAGATATCTCTCCGCTGATCCCGATGCTCTCCGGAAAGCGGGACGCGAAGCTCAGGCTGACCGTTGACGGCGACAACTACGTCAACAACCTCGATTTCCTCTATATCTCCGGCGAAAACGAGAAACCGTCCGAAATCATCAGACTTTATCACCAGACGGAGCAGTTCACGGAAGAGTACAACGACAAGTTCGAGACTCTGAGCTTCGAGCTTACAGATGTGAAGAGCGCTAAAATTTATGCCTTTATCACCGGCCACGGAAACGGCTCGGAGCAGGCTAACTGTGCTGAGTTCTGTCCGTTCGAATCGGTTTTCAGCGTGAACGGAAACGACTTCCAGTTCGATTTCGCCAACGCTGGGACCTCGAAGGGCTGTTACAAAATGGTAGCTGACGGCGTCGTTCCGAATCAGTACGGTTCCTGGCCCTACGGAAGAGCCGGATGGTGTCCCGGTCTTGATGCGAAGCTGATAGAGTTCGACGTTACGGATTCGCTCGTAAGCGGTGAAAACACCTTCGATTATTCGGCGCTTCTTGACGGAAAGACCTATTCGCCGGTCGTTACGGATCCCAGCGGTTACCGCGCCGAGATATACCTTTCAAGCTATCTTGTGATCTGGAAAAATTAGTTCAGATCTTGTCGTAGAGATCATAAAAATCGCCCGGCTGCGGGCCTTCATCGTATTTTCTGAGCCACTCCTGATACTGAGCCGTATTTTCAAGGAGCGCGAGTATCTCGTTCATCTGCTTTTTGAAGCGCGGCATACGTTTGCTGTCCAGCTGCGGAGTCGCGATCATCTTGATTTTCTGCGGGTTGAGCCACTGTCCCTGCGGGCTTTTGATGCCGAAATGGAGGTGCGGACCGGTGCTCCTGCCCGTGTTTCCGACCGAAGCGATCCTCTGGCGTGCCGAAACCGCAGTTCCGACGCTGACGTGGAACGCGCTGAGATGCAGATAGTATGTCTTCGTGTTGTCTGCGTGGTTTATCGTTATCTGCTTGCCGCCGAGCGGAGTCTGCTTGACTTCGACGACTCTGCCGGGGGCGACGGCGTAGACCGGAGTACCGACCGGTGCGCCGTAATCAAGACCGTGGTGCGTCGTCATCAATCCCGTTATCGGATGGCGTCTCGTGCCGAAGGGGCTCGTGATGCGTATCGTATCGAGCGGAAGCCTCATCGCGCTAGGGATCAGGGCCTTCCCCTTGTCGGTGTAGTGTGCGTTGAAAGCCGATTTCGGATCCTCGTCTTCATAGCGGAAGGCCTCGTGGAAGCCTGCCTGCTTCCCTTCGTAGGAGGCGTAAAGGACCTTCGAACCAGGCACCTGCCTGTTCTGGTAATACCTGTCCTCGACCAGTATCCGGTATTTGTCGCCGCGTCTCGCGTCCGTGCTGAAGCTGACGATGCACTCCAGAATACCGACCGTGACGGCGCGGATGTTGCGCGTGACATCGTCCCTGCGGACGAGCGATTCGTTCAGCGAGGATTCGATCGAGCCCTCGATTATCCTGAACCTGCGTTCCGTCGGCAGGTTCTTTGACGTGTATTTCAGCTTTTTTTCGACCGGATCGCGCTTCAGGATGTGGAAGGTCACGATATCCGGATAGTAGACGAATTCATCGACATTGCCGTCTTTGTCGAATTTCACTTTGAAATCCTCTCCGGCCTTGATCTGCGTCAGATCGACGTCGTACCTTATCGCGTTGCTTATCTCCATCGCGTGTTTGAGCTGAAGTCCGGGGATCTTGAGCAGCGCCTCCTCGATACCTTTTTTCGGCAGTATTTTGCCGTGCAGAAAGCCCTCGCTGTCGGCGTTCGAGTCGTCCTTTACGATGGTCTCCTCCTTTGCGTTGGGGATCTCTGAGGATTCGATCTCGTCCTCGTTTTTTGAAGCCTGTACCGACTCAGGAGCGCTCTCGGCGGCGTTCTCTTCTGCCTGTTCGTCGTTCTTTTCAGCCTTCGCCGGTGCTGCTTCGGCAGCCTTGTCCTGCCCAGGCTCCGGTTTCGGTCCGCTCTTTTCTGTTTTTTTGTTTATCTCTCCGCTTTTCCCGGCGGCAGGCTCGGTCTTTGCAGCTTCATTGGAGCTTTCCGCCCCTTCCGATGCTGACCCGGAGCTGATTTTCGCAAAGATGACTATGGCGGCAAGAATGAGCGCGACCATAAGCAAAAATATGGATGAAAGTTTGTTCTGACGGCGTGGATCCATCGTTTCTCCTGCTATTTGCTGAACTTTTCCCTGAGCGCCTTTTCGACATTCGGCGTTACGAACTGTGAAAGGTAGGAGCCGTTTTTACCGGCGATCTCCTTTACGAGGCTCGACGACAGGTACGAAAATCTGTCGGAGGTCATAAAGAAGACGGATTCGATCTTCGGCTGAGTCGCACGGTAGGCGGAGGCCAGCTGGAATTCGAACTCGAAGTCGGTGACTGTCCTGACACCACGGATCACCGTGAAGATGTTCAGCCGTTCGGCGTAATCGACAAGAAGGTCGTTGAAGATCGTTACGATCACGCGTCCGTCGCCTCTGAATATCTCCTCTATCTGCTCCTTGCGCTCCTTTTCGGTGAAGAGCGAGCTTTTGGTTTTGTTTTTTCCTATCGCGATATATACGGTATCGAAGATTTTGAGAGCCCGCGAAACTATATCCATGTGCCCCAGTGTGAAGGGGTCGAAGCTTCCGGGATAGATTGCTGATTTTGACATGGGAAGCGCGCCGGAGCTACTCTTTGTCTGCCTTTTCAGCGGGTGCCGCCTCGGCCGGTGCCGCCTCAGCTTCTGCCGGAGCCTGTTTCTGAGCCTCTTCGCTCTTCATTTTTGCGTTGATCTCGTTGAAGAGTTTGAATGCCTTTTTGTAGTATTCATTCGTTTTGGGGACGCTCTTCATGATCTCGTTGAGACGGTCGATCGCAGCTTTAGGATCCTCGTCTTTCAGAACTCTGGCTTCGGTGTAGAGTTCCTTCGCCTTTTCGTCCTGAGCCTCTGGATCGTTCTCTTCGAGCTCTTCGACCGAGACGTTCTTTGCCGGTCTGCCCTGCGGCATACTCTGCTTTATGTGGTAGACTTCGTCCTCGACCATCCTTCTTTCGTAGGGATCATCGACCTTTTTGATGTATGCGTTGAAGTAGGGCAGAGCCTTTGAAGCCTCTTCGCGCTCTTTGTAGATGTAGCCGATCTTTTTCAGTGCCTCGAGATTGGTTTTGTCGTTGCGGACAGTCTTTTTGAAGAAGGCGAGAGCCTTGTCGAGCTGCCCCTTTTCGTAGTAGATGTTTCCGATCCTGAAGGCTGCCTCTTTGTTGCCGTTCTTGTCGGCAAGAAGGAGATACTTCAGCGCGTCGTTCCTCTTGTCGAGCTGCAGGAAGCTTTCACCGATCTCGAAGTAAGCCTCGCGGAGAAGGTTCTTTGAGGTGATCTTCTTGAAATAACTGAGCGCCTCGCGGTAGTCGTCCAGATTTTTGTGGATGACGCCCTTTACGAGAAGGAGGCTCTGGTTCGACGGCTCGATCTTTTCGGCAGCTTCGATCTTTTCCATAGCGCCCTTGAAGTCGCCCTGCTTGGAGAGGATCCTTGCGTAGAGCATGTAGTTGTCGAAGTTGTTCATATCCAGAGTTACGGCTCTGTTGATCTCTTCGGCTGCCTCTTCATACTTCTTCTGCTGGTAGAGGACACGCGCCTTGAGGTAGTATACTGCGTAGTTCTGGTTGTTGTAGAGCAGCGCCTTGTCGATGTATTTGATGGCCTCGTCGTATCTCTTCAGGTGGAAGGTCGCGTTGCCGAGAGAGACAAGACTCTTGTACATGCGCTTTTCGTTGTAGTCTCTCGATTCGAGAAGCTTGACGACCGAGTTCCACTTTTTCTCCTTCTCCAGCGATTCCGCATAAGCCTGGAGGTACTCGTAACGTCTCGGATCGGACCTGTGGGCACGGGCGAACATCTCGGAAGCCTCGATGTACTTCTGGCTGTCGATGAGGAAACGGCCGTAGTAGTACCATACTCTTTCATCGCCGTCGGTATTCTTCTGGACGGCCGATTTGAAATGCTGCGCCGCCTGCTTGTAGTTCGCCTCTGCGTGCTCGAGGATACCCATGACAAGGGAATACGAATAGTTGTTCTGATTGAGCTTCTCCAAGGTCTTTGCGATCGGTTTGATCTCTTCGACTCTGTTGAGGTCGAGCAGGATCACGCTGTTTGCGATGTAGGGTTCGATGTATGACGGATCTGCCTTGATCGCCGCGTTGTTCAGCTGCATAGCCATGACCTTGTCCTCGACGTTGTAGTAGATCCTCGCGATCCTTGCAAGGAGCTGAGGATTCTTGATCGACGGGATGTCGAGTTTGGCGAGTTCGAGGTAGATCTTGTCTCTCTGCTCGAGAAGGACGTAGATCTCGGTTTTTCCAACGATCGCCCTCGAGTATCTGGGGTTGATCGCGAGAGCTTTGTCGTAATATTCCTGAGCTTTGCTCGCATTGTGCTCCTGAACGTAGAAATCGGCGACGATCGTGATGGTCTCGACATCGTTGCGGTTGATCTCGAGAGCCTTTTCGTAGTATTTGATCGCCTCATCGCGGCTGTCCATCTTCTGGGCGACCTGAGCCAGCATCTTATAGTAGTCGATTTTGAGGAAATCCTCGGATCTCGCCACGATGTTGGGGTCGACGCTCTTCAGGAAGGTGCCGGCCTCCTCAAGTCTGGCATCGCTGTTCATAAGGATCTTCGCCTTGAGCAGGTAAGCCTTGATGTAGTTGGGAGTCGCCGAGATGATCGTGTTCAGGAATGCGAGAGCAGCCTGTGCGTCGCCGTTGTCGTACTTGATGTTTGCCAGCGCGTACATGATCTTCGTGCTCTGCTTGTTTTCCTGGATGGTGAGTCCTTTGTTGAAGAAGGATTCTGCATTTTTCAGGTCGTTCTTGCCCTGAGCCAGCAGACCGAGGATGTAGAAGATCTCCGAATCGTTCCTGTCGGTGAAGGGCTGAAGCAGTTCGGCCGCCTTGTCGTATTCCCTCTGTTCATAGAAGTAGAGAGCCTTCGCCTTGTTGAGGTCGATGTTCTTCGGATCCTTCTTGAGCGCGATATCGGTCTTTACCGCGATATCTGAGGATGATTCGACACGCTTGTTGTAGGAGATGAGCAGGTTGAGCTTGATCTGTCCGTCGAGTCCGACAGCGCTCGGAGCCGAGTCTTCAGGACGCAGATACTGCTTCAGAACGTTGATGCTGTTCATGTAGCTCTCCGGCATATCCTGATCCAGCGCGGCGCGTACATCCGCGAGCGTTCCGGTGTTCTGGGCAAAGGATTCGTTGATGTTTTCAAGGATATCCGTCTGCTCGTGCATGTTGCTCCTGCCGAAGAACCAGTAGCCGCCGACTGCGAGCAGGGCGACGATCGCTACGGATGCGACGCCGATAACTATCTTCGCAGCCATCGGATTCGCTCCTCCTGTCGTGGGCGTGATCTTTTTCGGAGCCGGATTCTCGGTCACTTCACGCATATCTTCCGGAACAAACGTGTGTTCGACGGTATTTGTGTTTGTCTCCTCGTGATCGTCCTTTTCTACATTGATCGCGAAATCGTCCTGAACGATCGCGGTCCCCTCTTCAAACAGGTCGTCTGAGATGAGATCGTTCTTATCGACCGAAAGATCGTCGGCTGCCTTGCCCGGGTTGTTCCCGCCCTCGCCGAAGAGATCCTCCAGGAACTCGTCCTTGACGTCTCCCTGAGCCTTCGTATCTCCTCCTACGCCGCTGAAAAGGTCGTCTCCTCCACCGAAGAGATCCTTGTTCTCGTCAGGAGAGAAGGGGTCTGCAAACGGGTCGTCGTTCTGACTTTTCCCGGAGCCGAAGAGGTCGATGCCTTCCGAGTGCCCGCCTGCGCTGTTGTCTTCGAGCGAAAACTCGCCGGGAGTCTTCTTGACGTTGAGTCCGCCGTTCAGATTGCTGTCCGAGAACTCGTTCGCGTTGAAGAGCTCGTCGCTGGAGGACTGGATATCTATCTTTTCGTGGCTGCTGGCGGTCCCCAGGCCCTCGGTGCTGTTGATGATGTCGTCGAGGCTGAGGTTTTCGTCGTCGCTGAAAAGCGGGTCTTCAGCCTTTCCTGCCGACCCTGTGTTGAGGATCGAGTCCAGACTGCTCTTCGCCTTTTCAGCCGTAAAGCCCTCGCCGCTGTTTGACGGTGCTTCAGGCTCGTCCAGGCCTGTAGTGAAGGTCGCATTCGACGCAAAAAGATCATCGCCGTTCGAAGCATCGGGAGTCGCCTCCGTGTTTTTGAAGAGATCGAATTCATCGTTTTGCTTTGCCGGTTCCTGAGGCTCCGCCTGATTCTGAGGATTGCCCTGAGCCATTTGTGCGGGCTCGGCAGGCTGCTCTTCTTCATCTTTGTGAGCGGGATCCTTTTTGACGCGGTATTTCGTCTGGCAGACCGAACACTTTACCAAAAGACCCTTTTCCGTGATCTTTGAATCATCGATTTTGTAAACCGTTTTGCAGTGAGGACATGTGATTTTCATAGTTAAAACCCTTTGTCAAGTTGTGTAATCTACATTGTAACGCTTTTTAAAAATCCCGAGCCGCCGAAGCCTGTGCTCAAATCGACCCCCTCCGCGAGCCTCTTTTTCGCGCATTCCCTTAAAAACCCGGAGATCCTGTTTCGGGCCGCGATGCGGACTTTTCCGTCGTCATTAAGCCCTATATAGCCAAAACCGCTAAAAATTTTTAACAAATTAAACAGCTTCTCCCTGTCGGTGCCGATCGCGCCGGCAAGCTCGGCTGTAAACGCCTCTTCACTCTCTCCGAGGACCGTCTCTTCGTCCTGGAGTGCGAAACGGAAGGCGAGTGAAAGAAGCTCGACATGCTGTCGGCTGTACTGCGTGAGAGGTTCTATCCCGTCGTAAAGCCTTGCTGTGTTGCGGACGAAGAGCCTGAATGCCGTATCGGCGTTCTTTGCAAGAAAATCTCCGGCTTCCGCCTGATCCATCGCTTCAAGCTGCGTTTCACATCCGGCGACGGCTGAATAGGGGGCCGGCCTATGGAAGAGACAGCACTCCTCGCCGAAACAGTCGCCTTCGGAGAGCGTGTAGCTTTCACCGCGCGTCTCGATCTTTACTGCACCGCTTCTGATGATAAAAAGCGAATCGTGAAAGGTCCCTTCGCGGACTATCGGCTCTCCAGGGTGAAAGACTTTTAACATTTGCAGCTGTTCTCCGTTTTTTCAACAGTTCCCGTTTCGTCTTTCCCGGCACTTACAGCTAAAAAACAGCCGCAGTCGTCGACCTTTTTGATAAACTCCCGGAAGTTGTGGAGAGCTGTCCCTGAGATCGAATGTTCGATCTTGCAGGCGGTATCGCTCGCTTCGGCTTCGTTCAGGCTGAGGATGTCCCTGAAGAAATGGCTGAAGAGCACATGTCTTTCACGGATATCGGCTGCGATTTCACGGCCGGCTTCGGTGAGCGTTATATTGCCGTTCATCCTGTGAACGATGAGACCTTTGCGCGTCAGCAGCTGCAAAGCGCGGGTGACCGTGGCCCGTTTCACGCCGAAGTTGTCGGCAAGATCCATGTTCCTGACCTCGCGTTTCGTCTCCAGAAGCTCGAGGATGGCCTCGAGATAATCCTCCTGGGTCTCGGTCAGCTTTTGTCCTTTCGTGTTAGTCGTTTCCATGTTTCACCCGATAAATGTCCACAGCCCTTTCGAGCAGAAGCTGTGCAAGTTTGCATTTCGTTATGTTGTCGAACTCTTCGGTCGAGTTTTCCGTGATGAACAGGACCGAGTTGCTATCCGAGCCGAAGGGCGAAAAATCATCCGAAACCCTGTTGGCGACGATTAGATCGAGCTTTTTTCTTTTCAGCTTGTCGAGCGCGTTCTTTTCAAGGTCGTCAGTCTCCGCGGCGAACCCGATCCTTACGGTGTCCGGCTTTGTCCACTCGGCTGACGCGGCGAGGATGTCAAGCGTCTTGTGAAGCGTGAGCGAGACCGACGCCTCCCCCTTCTTTATCTTGCCGGGAGCCTTGACCGGCGAGTAGTCTGCGATGGCTGCGCTCATTATGAAAATATCCGCGTTTTTGACCTGTTCCCTGATTATTTCCGCACTTTCCGCAGCGGTGGAGCTCTTCAGAAACGTGTATCCGGGGTTGAAACCGGGCGTTGCGTTGACACCCAGAAGCGTGACGTCTCCGCCGGCTGAATATGCGGCGTCGGCGATTTCAAATGCCGTCTTGCCTGACGATCCGTTCGTGATGAAGCGGACCGGATCGATATATTCTCTGGTCGCGCCGCCGGTAACCAGCCACTTTATGCCGTTTGCGGGCTTCGGAGTCAGCAGCCTGACGGCTTCAGCCGCGATTTCGTGCGGTTCTGCCATCCTGCCGATCCCTGCCGTGCCGCAGGCGAGAGCTCCCGAGACCGGGGCCATGACGCTGAATCCGGGCCTTTCCCGAAGCGTTCCGATGTTTTTAAGGTTCGCCGGGTTCTGATACATCGCGCTGTTCATAGCCGGAGCGATCAGCACCGGAGCGGTCGCGGCAGCGAGGATCGATGTCGCCAGATCGTCGGCGATTCCGCAGGCGGTCTTCGCGATGATATTGGCCGTGGCAGGTGCCGCGATTATCAGATCGACATCCTGAGCCAGTGTGATGTGCGTTATTTTTGACGAATCGGGAGTCTCGAAGGTGCCGAACAGCGGCTGTCTGCCCGAGAGAGCCTCCCAGGTAGCCTTCCCGACGAAATTCAGCGAGTTCTCCGTGCCGACGATCTGTACCGATGCCCCGCGGCTCGTCAGTTCCCGGAGCAGCAGGACGGACTTGTAGGCGGCTATGCCTCCCGAAACGATCATCAGTATGTTTATGTCTTTCAGAATATCAAAATTCATAGCGGCGCAAAATACAGTTACAAAAAAATCGCGTGCATAATACTTATTGTGATTTAATAAACAATAAAATTTACGATTCTCGGCGCCGGCCGGGCAAAAAAAATATCTTTTCGGATGTGTCGTATTTTTCTTGATTTTTTTTCGTAAGTCTGTATGAAACTCCCGGTTTTAGGTTCTTGTCTCTATTCTCTGCGTGTTTCTTTTTTTACCATCAAAGCGTGAGGTTTTTAAATGTGGAGCGGGAGAGCGAAAGATATATTTTTAAAGCTTGAGCCTTTGGCAAACAAAATGGGGCTGAAGGTGGTCGAGCTTGATCTGCCGACAGGGCAGAACGGCGTTTTCAGGGTCTATCTCGATACGCTTTCGGGCGGAAAGCCGGTCTCTATCGAGGAGTGCAGTCTCTTCAGTCCGGTGGTCAGCGACTTTCTTGATGCAAACGACTTTTTTCCGTTCCGTTACTATCTGGAGGTCAGCTCTCCGGGGCTCGACAGGCCCTACAGACGCTGGGACGAACTGCACGACGCTATCGGAAAAACGCTTAAAATAAAGCTTTCGGAGCTTGTTCAGGGGCGCAAGAGGATCATCGCCGAACTGGTATCGGTCGACGATGAGAAGGGCGAATTTACGGTCCGGCTTGAAGACGGCTCCGATTTTGTAATCGCAAAAGGTTTTGTTAAGAAGATAAATGAGGTCTGGAAAGAGGAGAAAAAAAATGAGCGAAAGAATTGAATTGAGGGAATTGGTCGATCAACTGGTAAAAATGAAGGGTATCAAGCGTGAACTCATCATCGATATCATCAAGGAGGCTTTGTACCGCGCAGTCAAGAAAAAACTCGGGGAGAGCGCCGACGTTGATATCGAATACGATGATTCCACGGGCTATCTGCAGGCGCTCTACTTCCGCGAGGTCGTTGACGTAGTCGAGGACGAACTGCTCGACATTTCGCTGGAAGAGGCCAGAAAGCTTGATTCGAACGTAATGGTCGGTGACAGCATCGGCGTCAAGATGAACTCCGAGGAGCTCGGCAGGATCGCGGCACAGGTAGCGAAGCAGATCATTCTCCAGAAGCTCAAATCGCTCGAAAGCAAAAATACTTACGATGAATTCAAGGACAGAAAGGGCGAGATCGTCACGGGAACTGTCAGAAGGATCGAGCGCAACATGATTTTCGTCGATATCGGCAAGGCCGAAGCGTGTCTCCCGTACAGCCAGCAGATCCCGCGTGAAAGGTTCAGAACGAACGACAGGATCAAGGCTCTCATCTCCGATGTCACCGAATCCAACCAGGGATGCAGCATCAGGCTCACGAGGATCGATCCGAGGTTCATAATCAAACTTTTTGAACTTGAAGTACCTGAAATCGCTGAAAAAATCGTTAAGATCGAAGGTGTCGCGAGAGATCCGGGACACCGCTCCAAGATCAGCGTCAGATCCATAGACCACGACGTGGATCCTGTCGGCGCTTGCGTAGGCATGAAGGGCGCGAGGATCCAGAATGTCGTTCACGAGCTCAACGGCGAAAAGATCGACATCATCCCGTGGGACGAGGATTCCGTAAAATACATCTGCAACACTCTTTCACCCGTAGAGGTCTCGCAGATCATCATTGACGAGGGCGCTCATAGCATGGACGTCATCGTTCCCGACGATCAGCTTTCGGTCGCTATCGGCCGCGGCGGTGAAAACGTAAGGCTCGCGAGCCAGCTTACCGGCTGGAACATCGATATCCAGAGCGAGAGCCAGATGCAGATGATGCTCGAAGAGGCTAAGAGGAGACTGCTCTTCATCGACGGGATCGATGAAAGCATCGCCGATTCTCTGATCAAACTCGGCTATACGACGCTCGAAGACCTCGCAGTCGTCGAGCCTGAGGTCCTTGCGGAGCTTCCGGACATTTCGACTGAAAAGGCGGTCTCGATCATCGAGCAGGCTAAGAAGATGCTTGAAACGGGTCTTGAAACGGTCGAGATCGACGAGGCTCTGGAGAAGAAGCTCGATGTTCCGACAACGACCCTGAAATGCGTCAACGAGGATCTTGCACAGCATCTCGCGGATAGGGGCTACATCACGCTTGCCGACATCCAGAGCGAACCCGACACGGATTCCTTCGCGAAGAACGCGGAGATCCACGTCCGCCGCGCAAGACAGATCCGTTTCGCGCTTCTGACCTATATCGAGGAGCTTAACGGGACGCGCAGGACGCTGAAGAACGTCAAGTCGGAAGCAGACGCTATTTTTGATTTCAGCAGAATAGAGACGAATGACGACTAAACAGCACTCAGAGCCGGCAAAGGTGCCGAAAGGCAGGCACGTTACCAAGGAACGCAGCTGCATCATCTGCGGAAAGACCGCCCTGAAGGGAACTCTTCTGCGCTGGGTCTCGGTAAACGGCGAGATTTCGCCTGACTGGACCCAGAAGTTCGGCGGAAGGTCTGTATACACCTGCTTTTCGCCCAAGTGCCTGAGCGGGATCTACTCCATGAAGCGTTTCAATCCCGCCTTCTGCGACAATTTCGCCGGTTTCGGTGTCGATAAGAGTCAGATATTTGATTTCGTTAAGGAGAATGCGCAGAAATCGAGAGAGTACTACTTCAATGTATGTCTCAAAAGCGGCGTGCTGCTGAAGGGGCAGAACCTCATCGCCGATTCAGCACGCTCCGGATGCGGATTTTCAAGGCTCTTTTTTGCCGAAGACGCTGCTGAAAATACCGTCTCTGCGGCGGAGCACGCACTCGGGCTTTCGGGAACGAGGCTCAACCTCAAGAAAGAGGAGCTCGGGTCCCTTTTTGACGGGCGCGAGGTTTCGGTTTTTGCGCTCAAACCCTCCGAACAATCGGAAAAACTTGTTTTTTATATGTTTTTGTCAGGATTTTTCACTCATCAGGAGAAGTAATTTATGCCAACTAAGATTAAAGATCTTGCTACTGAGCTTAATGTAGAACAAAAGGAGATCAAAGAGTTCCTCATGAAAAAGGACGGCACCTACACGATAAGGTCCGTCAATATCCATGACGAAGATCTCAAGGCGGTACGGGACCATTTTTCACACCCAGACGGCGGGACTGCCCAGGCAGTAGTTGTCAGAAAACGTCAGGCGGTGGAGCCTGAACCGGAGGCGAAACCGCAGACGGTCGTCGTAAAGAAGCGTCCCGCAGCACCGCAGCCCGAACCGGAGCCTGAGGAGCCCAAGCCGCAGACTGTCGTTGTCAGACGTGTAAGGGGGGAGAGGCAGAGGAGCTTCATTCCTGAGGATGAGCGCAAGAGGCTTGCCGAACTGAACCGGAATGCAGAGCAGGCTGTCGAGTCCCAGATCCAGGAGCCGGAACCTGTCGAAGAGGTGAACCCGGCGGAGGCCGAGATCCCGCAGCAGCCTGATCAGACTCCCGAAACACCGGCACCTGAACCCGCACCGGCACAGGAACCGGAAGAGACGGAGGAGAAGCCTATCAGTATCGAGGATGAGCTCAGAAAGATCCGCGAGCAGCAGGATGCCGAAGAGCAGGAGTCCCAGCCGGACGAACCCGCTCCGAAGTCTGAGCCCGAGCACGAAAAGCAGGAGACCAGAAAGTCTCCGGATCCTGACGAGGATGAAGATGAAGAGGAGGATGGAGACAGCCGCTTCAAACACAAAGACAAAAACAAAAACGGAAAGAAAAAGGTCATAGATTTCGACAGCCCGTCGTCGAGCCAGCCGAATAACCAGCAGCGCGGCAAGCAGAAGCAGAGGAAGGGCGGCGGCGACAGCTCGTCCGGCGGTTACAGCAACTACAGCAACCTGACCGGCAAGTTCAGAGGCGTCGACTACACTCAGTTCACCGATGATACAGGCGGCGGTTACGAGCAGAAGCGCAGAAAAAAGGACAAGCGCAAACAGCAGAAACAGCAGCCTGCAGCTCAGGTGAACCCGACGAAGGCCATCAAAAAGGTCCTCAAGCTTGAGGATTACGTACAGGTCGCAGAGCTTGCGAGAAGGATGGGCCTGAAGGCGGCTCAGCTGCTTTCCAAGCTTATGATGATGGGCGAGATGGTCGGTATCAACGACAAGATCCCGTACGATATGGCTCAGCTTCTTGCCGAGGAGTTCGGATTCACCGCCGAAAACGTCGCGCTCAACGAGGAGACCTACATCGAGGTCACCGAGAGCAGACCGGAAAACATGGTCCCGCGTCCTCCGGTAGTAACGGTCATGGGACACGTCGACCACGGCAAAACGAAGCTCCTCGACGCGATCCGTCACACCAACATCGTAGACAGGGAGGCTGGCGGCATCACGCAGCACATCGGTGCGTACTCGGTCGAGATCAACGGCGGCAAGATCACCTTCCTCGACACGCCCGGTCACGAGGCATTCACGGCGATGAGGAGCCGCGGTGCGCAGGCTACGGACGTCGTAATCCTGATAGTCGCGGCTGACGACGGCGTCATGCCGCAGACGGTCGAGGCGATCAACCACGCGAAGGCTGCGAATGTTCCGATAATCGTAGCCATAAACAAGATCGACAAGCCGACGGCTAACCCGGCGAAGGTCAAAAACGAGCTTTTGAAATACGGTATCGTTGCCGAAGAGCTCGGCGGTGAAAATCTCTTCGTCGAAATTTCTGCTAAACAGCGCATAAACATCGACGGTCTTCTCGAGGCGGTCCTTCTTCAGGTCGAGATGATGGATCTCAAGGCGGATCCGACTAAACCCGCTGAAGGTATCGTCATCGAATCGAGGATGGATCCGGGCAAAGGCCCCGTTGCGACTGTTCTCGTGAAGGACGGAACGCTCAAGGTCGGCGACATGGTCGTTACCGGCGCCTCTATCGGCTTCGTCAGAAGCATGATGGATTGGACCGGAAAGCGCGTCAAGGAGGCGACCCCCTCGATGGCTGTGGAGATCACCGGTCTCGACATGGTTCCGCCGGCAGGCGAGAAGCTTTACGTCTTCAAGGACGAAAGGAAGGCCAAGGGGCTGGTCGAACTCAGGATCAACAAGCAGCGCGAGAAGAAGAACGTCGAAAAGAAGCCTGTTCCGATCGACGAGTTCTTTTCTCCGCATGAGGAGGTCAAGGATCTCAACGTCATCGTGAAGGGCGACGTCGACGGTTCGGTCGAGGCGATCATCGCCTCTCTTGCGAAGATCGAGCACGAAAAGATCAAGGTCAAGGTCATCCACTTCGGTGTCGGCGGGATCAACGAAAACGACGTCCTGCTTGCCAGCGCCTCTCACGGAATGATCATCGGATTCAACGTCCGTGTCGACAACAAGGCAAAACAGCTTGCGGCGGCCGAGGGTGTAAGTATCCAGATCTTCTCGATCATTTACGAACTCATCGACGCGATCAAGGCGGCGATGTCCGGCCAGCTTTCGCCGATCATCAAAGAGGAGTACATCGGCAAGCTCGAGGTCCGCGAGATCTTCAAAATCAGGAAGGTCGGCACGATCGCGGGCTGCATGGTCACCGAGGGCAGGGTACTGAAGGGTTCCAAGGTCAAGCTCGTCCGCGACAACGTCGTTATCTACAGCGGCAAGCTCGAGACCCTGAAGCGTTTCAAGGACGATGTCAAGGAGGTCAAGAACGGTTACGAGTGCGGAACCACGATCGACGGTTATAATGACATCGAAGTAGGCGATATTATTGAATGTTACATCGATAAAGAGTTTAAGGACGAGGTTCTTTGATGGCTGGGGTTATCAGACAGAACAGGGTCGCCGAGTCGATCCGCCGTTTCGTAAGCACGCTGGTTTTGAGCGACTTCGGAGGCACTCCGGCTGATTCCATCACGATAAGCCACGTTTCGGTCTCGCAGGATCTGCGTTCGGCGAAGATCTTCTATTCCGTGTTCGGCGAAAAGGATATCCGCGAGATCCAGGATTTCCTCGAGAGCAGTACGAAAAACGTCCGCTTCAAACTGGCGGCGCACATCAGGAATCTGAAGATGATGCCGGAGATCAGGTTCGTTTACGACGATTCCGTTGAAAAAATGATCCGTCTCGAAAAGCTTTTTGATGAACTGAAGCACGAAGATCAGGAGAACTAATGGCAGTAAAATGGCGTTTTAAGGGTTTCTGCCCTGGCAGAAAGGGGAAAAACGGCAGAAAAACGAGTCTGCTCAAAAAGCTGCTCATTGCCGCTGTATGCCTTTTTGTATGTGCGCTTGTGACGGGGATAGCCGTCTGCGCCAAGTTCAAAAAGGAACTTCCCTCGATCAGCACGGTCAGCGACTACAAACCCGATTCAGGAACGAAGGTCTACTCCTATGACGGCGAACTGATCGCGGAATTTTACCACGAGAACCGCAGGAACATCGTTCCATACGACAAGATCCCGGAGAAGCTGAGGCTGGCGTTCGTCGCAGGCGAGGACTCGTCGTTCTACTCTCACGCCGGCATCGATCCGCTCGGTATCGTCCGCGCCGGATTCAAGTATCTGACGACAGGCATCAAGCAGGGCGGCAGCACGATCACGCAGCAGCTTGCGAAGTCCTTTGTCGGCACTGAGCGGACATACAGCAGAAAGATCAAGGATATCCTGCTTGCGATGGAGCTCGAACGCCACCTTTCGAAGGAGGAGATCCTCTATCTGTACCTTAACGAAGTCTATCTCGGAAGCGGTTCATACGGCGTAGAGGCGGCATCCAGAAAGTACTTCAGCAAGCATGTCTGGGAGCTCGAACTCGACGAGATGGCGATCCTGGCAGGACTTCCGAAGTTCCCGTCGGAGGCCTCTCCGCTACTCAATCCCGACAAGTCGCTCCGCCGCAGGAACTATGTCCTGAAGCGTATGTTCGACGACGGATACATCACGAAAAGCGAATACGACACGGCTCTCGCAAAGCCGGTAAAAACCAACGTGCCTAAGGAGCTCTTCCTCGACAAGGCGCCGTACTTCAGCGAGAAGGTGCGCCGTTATCTCCTCGACAGGTACGGGTTCGACAAACTCTACAAAGAGGGTCTGACGGTTCAGACGACGGTCGATATGCGTGCCACGATGTATGCCCACGAGGCGGTTTTTTACGGAGTGCGCGAGCTTTCCAAGCGCCAGGGATACCGCCGAGGCGAAGAGGAGAGTTACCAGAAGGGCGCAAAATTTGCCGGCGAGGTGACGAACCCGCTCTACACGATCGATCTCAAAAAGGATCTTGAGACCTATCTCAAGCGCCATGAAAAGCAGTTCGGCAAGATAACCGAAGAGAACATCAGAAGCGGTGTCTTCTATCAGGGTGTCGTTCTCGAGACGAGTGAAAAGAAGGCCATTGTCCAGGTCGGAGAGGTCAAAAAGCCGATCTACACCGAAGATATGCAGTGGGCGAAACCCTGGAATCCGACAGGTTACTATGTCGCGATAAGGTCCGCATCCGATGTCCTTAAACCGGGAGATGTCGTTCTTGTCAGGGCGACGGACAAGGCGGGCACGAAGGATGTTTTCGACTTCAGGAACTACAATAAAAAACTTGGAAACGACTTTTACTTTGTCCTTGAGCAGATCCCGTCGTCGCAGGCGGCTATGATCGTCAAGGATCCCTATTCGGGCTACGTCAAGGCTCTGATGGGCGGATATGACTTCGAAATCAGCGAATTCGACCGTACGACGCAGGCCTGCAGACAGCCCGGCAGCGCCATCAAACCTATTTTTTACTCTCTCGCGATGGAGAAAAAGGGCGAAAACAAAAAGCCGCTCTTTACGCCGGCTTCGCTGATCCTGGATGCACCGGTCACCGTTACCGACACCAACTTCAAGCCTGCGAACTTTGAAAATACCTTCAAGGGCGAAGTCACGATCTGGGAGGCTCTCATCCATTCGATGAATACTCCGGCGATCCGTGTCCTTCAGAAACTTACGCTCTTCGAGGCGATCGAGGGGGCGAAGGCTCTCGGCATCAAAAGCGAGATCAAGCCTGAATTCGGAAGTATGCTCGGCTCGAGCTGTCTCACGATAGACGAGCTGACCGATGCCTATGCGCACTTCCCGAACATGGGAAAATCGCCTCACACGACGTACATCCGCAAGGTCTACGACAAGTACGGCAAAACTCTCGAAGACAACTCGGTATTCTACGACCCGTACATTTCGGCGCCGGAGAAGCTGGAACGTCTTATACATTTTGCAAAACGTGAAGAAAATCATGTACTTACGCCCCAGACGGCCTATATAACGAATAAGGTCCTTGAGGATGTCGTGAACCGCGGTACGGCTGCGAGCGCGAAGGGACTCAACCACTACAAGTGCCAGCGCAAGCCGGAGCCTTCCGATGAGGAGGGGTCTGCCGAGGCCTCCGTCTGCAACCGTCATGTCGCGGGAAAGACCGGCACCACGAACGACTACTTTGACGCGTGGTTCATCGGCTATTCGCCGAACTTCGTCGCCGGTGTCTGGGTGGGTAACGACCAGCACGGAAAGCCGATCGGAAGGGTAGAGACGGGGTCGAAGACCGCTCTGCCGATCTGGCGCGACTTCATGGAACGCTATCTTGTAAACTTCCCGCCGACTGATTACGAGATCCCGCCAAACGTAGTCGGCAGGAACATCGATCCGAAGACAGGTCTGCTCGCCGACCCGGGACAGGGCGTAAGGATGTATTTCCACTCCGGGACCGAGCCGCAGACATCCGTTCAGGAAAAGGATATTCTTGACCCGTCGCAGATCGACGGTATATTCTGATCCGGTTTTTTTCTAACTAAATATTATATCCGTGAGGTCACCATGAAGGCGATTCATTTTGCATTCATAACTGTTTTGCTCTCTTTCACGTTTCTGGGCGCTGCATACCTCGATATCGAGGTCCCCGATATGACGCTTTCAGAATCGGGAGGTTTCGTGACTCCTGCGGTCGAGGGTTACGAGCTTGACGGAACCGGCGGGAATTATGTCCTGCCCTACCGGAAGCTCTACTTTTCAAGCAGGGTGACGCGCACCGAAATCCTCGCAAAGGAGGAGATCACGCTTCCGGCTCCGCTGCGAAAGGGGGCTCCGCTCTACCGTCTTTACGACATGAAGCCGGTTGTTCCGGCGTCTGAAAAAAAGACGGGGATCCCGACGCTCGAAAACTTCACTTTTGACCACGCGAAGAGCTCCAAACGCGGAAAAGATCTGATTTCGTTCAACTTCTATCCGGTGATCCCGACAGGGGAGAACAAAGTCGCGAAGCTGAAAAAAGTCCGTTTCCACTTTGAAAACCGGACTCCCGAACCGCTTCCGGAACTTGGGGCAGACAAGTCGATGCTCATCCTCACGAACCGCGCCTTCGTTGAAAAATCGGCGCAGCTCGGGAACTATGTCGCTCTCAAAAGATCGCTCGGCTACAACGTCGATATCGCGACTGAAGAGAGCTACGGCGGCGGAAATCTCAAGTCGGTCGAGCGTTTCAGGAAGATCCGCGAATACCTGAGAGGCGTCTACAAAAACTACGGTTTCCTTCTGATCATCGCGAATCCGGAACCGGGCGGGAACGATGTCCCGATGCTTGTCGTACGCCCTGGTGATGCTGAGGATCCGAGTTACGAGCTCGTTCCGACCGACGCCTTTTACGCCGAGCTCACCGAAGATATCGACAGCTCCGTGAACGGCGTCTACGGCGAGCATATAGACTACGTTCACTTTAATTTCGAATGGGTCGTCGGCAGGATCCCGATCTACGGTTCGAACCCCGACAATACCGACAGGATCCTGAAACGGACGATCGATTTCATCAAGGAGAGCCCGTCGAAGGCCGAAAACAGACGGCGCTTCCTCTTCCCGACGACGATTTCGTACTACGAGAAGCAGGACGGCGTCTTCAATATGCCAAAGATGGACGGCGCCTATGTCGTCGAGTACCTTGAGGACAGCGTGCTGACCGACCCCTTTTACTTCAAGACCCTGGTCGAATCCGAGGGGCTTTCGCCTTCGGAATTTACCGAGAACGACCCGATCAGCTATGATGCCGTTCTTGAAAACTGGAATACCGGCAACGGTTTCGTCTTCTGGATCGGACACGGAGAGCCGACATATTCGGTCCGGACGATCTGGGAGCGCGACAGAAACGGGAACGGCTATCCTGACACCTACACCGACCTCAACTATTCGAAGGTCTTTGTCGATGTCGCGATGACGAAGCGCATGGAGAGCGAAGTGCCGTTCGTCTTCCAGGGCAGCTGTCTCAACGGAACTATCGAAAGGGCGGGCAGCCTTGCATATTCGGTGCTCCTCAACACGGCGGTCGGCGTCGTCGGAGCATCACAGGTCTCTTACGGGGCCATTTTTCCGGGTTACGACCTGAGTTCGAACGATATTTTTTCGTACGGCGCATCGTTTACGACGGCGCTTCTAAAAAATGAAATTCCGGCTGTCGATCTCTTTTCGAAAAAGGAGGTCTGGTCAGACTACGATGTTCTTCTGACTGTAAAGTACGAGACGAACTACCTCGGCGACCCGTCGCTCAGGCTCGGAGTCAGGGAGTGCGGAAGTGATTCCGACTGCGACGACGGGCTCTTCTGCACAGGGACCGAGAGCTGCGTCAACGGCTTCTGTGAGAGCAATTTCGACGCTCTCGTCTGCGACAAAGGTGATGATCCATGCACGGAGATGAGCTGCGATGAGGCGTCGAAGAGCTGCAAGCCGAGAAATGTCCCTGACGGCATCTTCTGCGGTATGCCTGAAAACAGGTGCTTCGAGGCAAAGATCTGTCAGAGCGGATTATGCACCGAAATCGGCGCAAAAGACTGCTCTTCGCTTGACTCCTTCTGCTCGGAGGGAGTCTGCAATCCTGAAAACGGACTTTGCGAAAAGCGGCCTCTGAACGAGGGGAACTCCTGCGAGACAGGCAAGCTCTGTTCTGTCGGCGGAGTCTGTACGGACGGCTCCTGTGTCGGTACTGCCCCGGAGATGCCGGAACCGAGAGCCTGCTGCCGTGTCGAATGCAACGAGATCCAGGGTATCGTCAATATCGGCGACGCATCGCTCAACTGGAGCTCGTGCGAAACTGCGGACGGCTATGACGGATACTGTGATTACGGCACCTGCGTCAGAAAAAAATCGCAAAAAAAATCTGAATCTTCTTCGGGCGGCTGCTCGGTTCTTCTTTTCTAAATTAAATTTATCTGTATAATCCTCCGTTTGAATTGATTTTGACTAGGAGGAGATATGAAAAGATTTTTAATTTTAGTTTGTGTTCTTGCTGCGATGCTCTCATGCGGCAAATCGAAAAACGACGCTTCTCCGTGTGACGGCATCGACTGCAGCGGTCACGGTGTATGCAACGACAGTACCGGACATGCGGTCTGCGAATGCGAAGAGGGTTTTGTTCCTGTCGCTTTCCCGCCTGACTGCACTGTTGAAGGCGGCGAAGCCTGCGACGGTGTCGAATGTGACAACTGGGAGGAGTGCATAAACGGCGAATGCAGACCTCAGCCCGGCAGATGCAACGAAGATAAAGACTGCAGCGGAACACAAAAATGCGATACGGAGAACCACGACTGCGTGGCGGCGTGCGATCTGATCGACTGCGGCGGCCACGGCGAGTGCTCTGAGGGAGCGGCTTACGGCAGCGGTTACGGCAGCGGAAGCAGCTACCAGAGCGGACTTCACTGCAACTGCGAAGCCGGATACATCGAAAAGTTCGAAGACGATTATCCTACCTGCGTCAGTGAGGACGGAGGAGATTCTGCTCCTGACGGGGATACCGGCGGAGATACCGGTGAGGAGGGGCCGTGCAACGGCGTTAACTGCGGCGGTTACGGCAAATGCGTCGCCGAAGACGGCGAGCCGAAATGCGACTGCTACGACGGCTACATAGAAGACGGGCTCAACTGCGTCCCAGATCCGTGCTCCGGTGTAGAATGTGAAGAGTGGGAAATCTGCAAACAAGCTGACGGAAGTTGCACGGTCGAATATCCGAACTGCAACGGAGACGATGACTGCAAAAACGGCGAAGCCTGTGATATTCTTGAACATACCTGCCAGACTGATTCCTGCGCAACTGTCAACTGCGGGAACGGCGGCGTATGCACGGTCGAAAGCGGCTCGGCGGTCTGCAACTGCCCCGACGGATTCTACGACAGCAGCACCTCGTGCGTTGCGATAACTTCTCAGAAACCCGGCTGGGTCGGCGTACAGTGGCCCTTCACGATTACGAAGACTGAAGGCGACGATCCGGACAAGGTCTACGGCCAGATCTGGCTTGACGGTCAGACCGGTTCGGGCGTTTCCCAGCATATGGAATGGAAGGCTCAGCTTCTCTACAAAAAAGGGAGTGGGAGCGCCGAATACCCGGTGATCGCGGGGACCTGGAATAAGGTCGACGCGGTGTTCAACTCAGATCACTCGGGTGACAACAACCACGAATATATGGCTGAATTCCCGACAAGCAAAGCCGGAAGTTATATCTACATTTTCAGATTTTCGCTGGACGGCGGTGCGACCTGGTGGTACGGCGACAAAGGTGTCGGGGAAAACATGGAGCCCGGCCCGAAATTCATAACTTCGTCGGACAATCACCCCGGAAAGGCAACGATCAATACCCGTCCGAAGGTCCTGCTGGAACTTGAAAATTACTCCAAAACCTCTGATTCGCTGCACTTCGAGCTTGTCTACAAAGGTGCCTCTCCGCTCGATCTGACGGCATCGAAAGTTACGATGAACAACGAAGTCCAGGACGCTGCGGCCCTCTACGACGAGGAGACGAAGCGCTTTATCATCAACGAAACATCGCTTTCACCGAACAAATACAGCTGGCTCTTCCGCCTTGTCGATACTTCAGGCAGCAGGATAGAGCCCTTCTTCGTTCCGACATGGATCGGAGAGGGTGTCGATTTCGCGGATTTCGGCTGGCGTGACGCCTTTATCTACCAGCTGATGACGGACCGTTTCCTGAACGGCGACACGTCGAACGATGTCGGCGATCTTCCGGGGGTCACTCAGGATCTCGAACAGTGGAAGGGCGGCGATTTCCGCGGCATAATCAAAAAGATCGAAGAGGGTTACTTCACCGATATGGGCGTCAACGCGATCTGGATCAGTTCGCCTGTCCTGAACCCGCACACGGCGAGCCAGGGCGGAACGAGTTCCTCGCAGAGCAGCATCTTCTTCACGAGCTACCACGCTTACCATCCGGTCGCGACGGGCGTGAATTTCGATGACGATCTCGGCTACGAAAACGAGGGTATAGACACGGCGTTCGGTACGGCTGCCGAGCTTCACGAGCTGGTCGAAAAGGCTCACGAGCGCGGTATCAGGGTCGTTCCGGATTTCGCGGCGAACCACGTCCACAGCGATGCGAAGCTCTATCAGATGCACAAGAACGACGGCTGGTTCTATCCGCAGGTCGCCTGTGCCGACGGAAACAACTGGGAAGACCACAGGATAGACTGCTGGTTCACCCCCTACATGCCGGATTTCAACTACGGTTCGAATCCCGATGCCCGCAAAACCGTTATCGACCATGCGATCTGGCTCATCCAGAACTTCAACCTCGACGGTTTCCGCGCAGACGCTCTGAAGCACATGGACGACATATTCATAATCGAGCTCAGAACAGCGATCAAGAACAGGATCGAGACGACCGTCACGAA